>BNJS01002995.1_pt1 | contig 115470 bp, 149 predicted proteins | sample 8540461 | NCBI WGS metagenome assembly BNJS01 (sample SAMD00202454, study PRJDB9452) | human saliva metagenome | isolation source: human saliva | place: Japan | reverse complement strand
CAGTTACGCATTGCTACCACAGCAAAACAACCCCGCAGGTTTTCGTGGCGCTTGGCTCTGCCGTTTTTCCTTACCGACTGCCATATTCGGGTGATCCGGCACGTCCGGAATACTGGCAGATCGCAGTTTCATAATAATCAATCCATTTCTTCGGTGATGCTCCGCTCCCCATGGCGAATGCGGCGCCGTATAATGAACACTTAAATAAAACGGCGTATCCGTATCTGCCGCTAGACTGATCCAGCATCCGCAGTCGCCTTATCGGTACATCAGCTCCGTAACATACTCGCCCTCTTTTGGCAGTAATTTTGCGTTTTTCGACAATATCCGGCCGGTAATAATGCACCCTGCCCTGCCAATCGTATCACCACTCCCTGAAAGCCGTGTTGCGAAGTAATGCCGTCGCCCAAAATGCCATTTACCGGACAAAGTCGCAATGGTAGCCATGTTTTGCTAAACATCGGTATGCGCCGTTCGTTCTGCCAAATACTGAATGGCTTGTCTGTTCATCGGCATATCCGCCATACGGATCTCACCCCGTCATGATCTCGGCATCCACATTGCCGGAGCGATCCAGTCATGCACGCCAGCCTGCGAGGGAATGCTTGCCTGTTAAGAGCGAGGCTCGCCGGCGAGCAAACCGTGAGGCGCAGCTATTCATTTCGCATTCCCATCTCGCGGCAATTTTATCCAGATTGGCGTATCAGCTCCGGCGTACGCCCCTGACCGAACGCCCATGCGCCTGATCGTCGGATGGGTCATAAAATAAAATATTCGGTTTTTCTCTATTCTTTTCCTCCTTATCGCTTCACTGCTAAAAGTATTTGACTCAGCATAAGCCAGCTCAAAAAGAGCCGCTTATGATCTTTTATTTCTTATATTTTTCTGCTTTTATAAATCTCGATTGACTTCAGCAGTTCCTTTCTCCTATCGGTTTGCGCTTATTCTTTCGAGCGCCTGACACCCTCTTCAATGCCGATTTTGCCTTGAAGCATATCGAAAATACTGAACTTCAATATCCGAGACATACCGCCATACTTCCAGCGGCGTCTTGTGGAAATCAGGTTTTTCATCTGCGCAAGCCGTCGCCAGTTTTACCTGGATTCCAGTGCCCGATCCCTGGCGCAGGCCTGGTTTCGGTAGTAGCCGCCTCTAAGGGCCAGAAGAATACGCCCACGCCAGAGCGTGTGCCCAGCCATCGGGCGAGTGCGTCTTGGCTCTTTCCTCTTCATTGATTACAATCTTATCGCCGTCCTTGGTGTAATGCACGCCCCTCAATTTCCGCCACCTAAGTTGATGCCCTCGTCCGACAGTAAGAAATCAATCAAAGCCACTGCCTTTTTCCGGTGCCTTGCAACGCTGGTAACGCAGGTATACATTCCAGTTTCTTTGCTTGCAGACCGAACTTACCTTCCGGGTCGCTTTTGGCGCCATACCGTAGGTGATACGGCCTCCGATAAAGCCGCTGAAGCTGTTTTCAATCCGGTTTACGACGAGACAGTGCGCCGCACGTCTGACCGTGCCTGATAGAACTCTCTCTCGGATTGCTATTTAGCATAATTTCCGGATCAATCGCCCGGCATCCCACATTCCTGATATACTTCATAGCTTGATAAGCCGGATCTTCAAAGCGGGAATCCGTATTGCCGTCTTTTATCCAGCGAATAGTCGGCATAGGGCACGCCATAGCCGTAAAAATACCCACCAAACGGGCCGCCGTTGCTGCTCCGGTTTTGTCGCTGCATAACCATAAGTATCGTCTCGCCGTTACCGTCCGGATCGTTTTGGTAAAAGTGCCAGCAAAACCTCTTTCATTTCTCTAAGGTTTCCGGATATTTCAGATTCAGCTTTATCCAGCCAGTCCTGACGCATAACAACCAGAGTATGGCACTTTAAACGCATGTGATAAAAGGCACGCCGTATCGTTTGCCATCGGTCAAATCCCAAAGCCATAGTCCTCGTCCAGTCTTTTTCAGTGCCGGTGCATTGGCTAAATAATCGTCTAATGGAGTCATGCATGTCCTTTATCCACTGCTGTGCGCACTGATTTGCAAAGCGCTGGTTACAATATCTGCAACGTGGTTTCCTGATGCCATTGCTACATTGACCTTTTCCACCGAGCTCTGGTACTACTTCTACCACCAAATCAATGCCCAGCTTATCTTTCGATTGCTTGAATGACTCGGTCATTTTCCTCAATCGGCGGTAGCTGCCAGAATCCCCGTTGTCAGCCAGCTGCGTGCGTCGTTCTCTTCGGTTTTTCTCTCTTTTTGCTGTATGCCAAGCGAGAGAAGCATTGCCAAGGTCAGCAGTGATCGATGATTCGAATTCCTTGTTTTACCCTAACTTTCATTTTTACACTGTCTTTCTTTTTCCTTTTATTCATTTCCCGCTTGTCTTCGGCAAAGGCTTTCGCTATCCTCCCTAAGCCCAAATAACAAGCAGTTAAAGTAACCCATAGCTTATATTTCCCTCATCCTCTTTGATTCCTTTTTCTTCCGGTTTTCAAAAGATTTTCTGTATTCTCGCCAAGCCCCTATCCTTGACCGCACCCAAAAGCGCTCCCTTCGTAAAGTATTTCTGGAAAACGGATACATACACATAATCGATAATCGCCATCATTACCGTCACGCCATTTTCAAGGCTGACTCACGACCGGTGGTTCTCCCCACCGGAGGAAGAGGCGGCATCGCTTTCAAAACGAGTACTGCAGTGTGAAAAGCTGCAGCGGGCCACTTTTCTCGTTGATATATATAACCGCCGCAAAAACCTCGTTCCAGCGCAAGTGCAAACCGCATACAAAGAGCGGAAATTGCCGCCAGCGTGCTGGCTTAGAAATCGGCAAAGAGAATCCGGAAAACAGCACGCCAACATCGGTACAGCCGTCGAAGAAATGCCGATTCTTCCAGCTCTTTGGGCAGGAAAATCGTGGAGTTTTCTGGCAAATAACTCAGGTTAGTAGGACTGATGGCCGACGGCAAAACTGTCGCCCACAGAAGCTCCATCAAACGCAGCCTTTGAATGACAGCCGAGTGGCATGGAACGATACCGCTGGACATCATCGTAAAGATCGCGAAAGAACATCAGTACCCGCCGACCTTTCAACAGAGTGACAGAACATATACGCCGCCACATTGTCGCACAGCGGCTATTGATGGATGTTCCTGCTCAGCGTGATAAAAAGGCTATTGAATACGACTTCACAGCTCCTTTTTACCCAGCATAAAGATAACCGTCATCGCCCATCTCCTCACATGATGAATGCCGGAGCTTTAGATAGCTTTTCACCGAAGAAACTGATACAATAAGACAATCCTCAAAACGGATAAAGCGTCAAAAGCAAGAAACAGCAAAACGTAATATTTACTACACATCAAAAATGCGACTGCTGAGTGATCAGTAATTTATTCTTATTTTTCATTAGAAAATACCTCCTCGCCAAAGTGCCGAGCGGCTCTATTTGCCAGCACCAGCAAACAAGAAGTTGACAATCGACTTAAACTAGACCGACTGCCGCCGCCAGTTCAAACTTGCCCTCAAAAATACCCACCTGATAAACATAGGTATCAATAATATCCGCCACCCCATAAAACGCCTGGGTGATAAAGTATCAGAAGATTTGCTCAAAACCTGCCTGCATCAGGGTCGCTGATACGGGTAATCAGCACCACAATGATGGTTGGAGCGAATTGTCGGCAAAGTGAATGCACCATAGCTTATGTTAGCGATTCGCACCGTCAACCGTTGCCGCCTCATAATATTGTTGGATCAACGCCAGCCAGTGCCGCCAACAAAGCACCGTGCTCCAGCCAAAGGTTTTCCAAACTCGCGGATGCCACAATGGTCGGAATAAAGAACCTTCGCTGGTCAAAATGGAACTGGGGAAAAGCTGAGCGCCGTAATGATTGCACTGACCGCTCCGCCGTCCGAAGATAAGAGATTGCTGTAAATTCGCCCAAAATAACCCAGGAAATAAAGTTTGAATAAATACTGGTTTGCACTCATTTTTAGCTTATGAACGCACTCCATTTAATAAGAGTGTAAATGATGATGGGAAACGGAAACCAAAATCAGCTGAGTAAAGCTAACTGGAAATGGTATTCCAAAAACGGAATGAAACTTTTCCATACCAAAGCTCCTGAAAACATCAAAGCCCACCCATGACTCGCTCTAAAATACCCAGTCTCAAGTTAAAACTTTAGCGCAATACCGGCGCCATACATCGAATATAGCATAATATAATATACCGCTCGCCGGCAAAAGCATCGCATAAAGTCATTTATGCCTTTTGATGTATTTCCACAATCTGCTTCATGTTTCAGCCTGTTTTGATTTTTAGGCTCAACTGTCGTGTTACTATTTTAACCTCCCTTTTGTTGCTGTGTTGACAGATTCCTGTCATGTCAAAAACGCACCTTCGTCACAAACCTATTCTACCTAGAAAATGAGCTGAGAGTAATTTATTAATTTATTCTGTTATGCTTTTGTGCTAACCTTTATATTTTTCCGGTTTTTCCCTCGTCAATATTGTAACTCTTTTCGACAAAAATGTCAATTTTTGTTAGCTTTCCTTATGATGCCATATAAGTCCTTAACCCTTGGTTTAGTATAGCCTGTCTTGATTTGCAAATATCTTTTAAAATCTTACTTTTTGCTTTTACCTCTTTCTTTGGGTAACTTTCTCAATTTTTCTTGTTGCTTTTTATCTGGGAAAATAACAGCTGTTTTCTTCTGCCTTCCCTTATATTTTTATTTTGTTATAATTATAGACAGGTTATTAATATTCTTTGTTGAATATAGGAGGTTACCATGGCTAACTGTGCTCGTTCTGATTCTTTTAAAGAACTTGATGAGTTTATTGACGCTTTCAGTCTCATACAGGGGAATTGATCTCGAGTTCTGCATCATGCGCAAAACCTACGGTTATATACCGCAGGAGCTTGCAAGTCCACATTACATGGATGTTCCCGCATCAAGTATTTGGCATTGTCAGTTTCTATTCTGCACCATGGAGCCAAAGGGCGAGGTGGATATTTCCATTTGCTTAGGCACGGCTTTTCGGCTGTGTCCGGGGAGCGGATAAGGTTCTGGAAGAGCTTTACGCAGGAGCTGGAAAATTGATGTTGAGAAACGATCGCCTGATCGCAAAGTTTTCTTTGATCCAGTGTTGCGCTGTGTCGGCGCTCGCGGTTTAGCTTCCGGTAGTATCTGGTTAACGGCACCGCTTTACGGACGGTGGCAGTCGCTGGAGGCCAAGGGATTTTGGACGAACACGAGAGCCTAAGCCTCCGCAAGGTTAATAAAGGAGGGTATCATGCCACAAAATTACTTGCTGAGCTTTGGAGAGCTAGGCGTTTGAGAGAAGAGGCACACAAAGAATCGCTGCTCGAGTAAGCTATGGCGAAAGCATTGATCATTTGCGTGCACTCCAGGTCGGAATGGAAAACTCCGACGAAGCCGGAGCAAAAGAGATTTATTAATCTCCTATGGGACTTTGGCCACGTGACAGTTGTCGTCATTCAGACCAGCTGATTGAAACCTTTAAGGAACCGGTAGATTAAGAGACGATATTTCTCCGGAGCGGAAAGAAACGGTTATTTTCGAGGGCGTAACACCGGAAAAGCTGTCAGAGAGAATCAGAATATGTAGAAAAAGCAATGCATTAGACGGTAATGATTCAAGCAAAAATACGAATAAGGTTGGAGGCTGGACGACATGTCAAACTATAAGATGGCGATTTTGGTTATGCGGTGGAAACAGGTTGCCTGTCATCCTCATCCGCTACGATTGTTAAAACCCTAAAAGACGAGCTGAAAAGTTACGCATGGACGGATCGACGAGTCCGAGTGGGTACTCGTCGCCTCGCTGCGGAAAAGGGACCGATTGTTAAAGTTTTGCCGGATGGACACCTTTTATACTCAGGTAGAAATCTCGCAGATGCCGCCGGAAATCGTTAGAAAAGTCACACAGTCGGCGGCCACAAGGTTGATCGTTTATTATTTATCGAGCTCCAAAACCGGCGAAGCCATACCGGACCCAAGCATATGAACTTTTACACAGCAGAGAATTGTTCTGCTGTAACTGCGGTTTTATTGATCCGCACGATGGCTGGAAGAAGGTGGTCGCCAGAGACGGCTATGCGGCTTTTAGCCCGGCGCTTTGACCGAAATGAGCTGGAGATTGCGTGATTGCCGTCGAAGCCGACTCCGGACTGCGGGCGTGGCGGCGGCGGACTCTTAAATCCGGTCTGAAAGCCGGGAATTTGGTCAAAAAGTCCGTTTCCACCGGAGCAGCGTTATCTGTAACGCTGACGAGGTGCATCCGGGAGCGTTTATGGATCGTTCGCATCTAGAGGGCGATCCCCACTCTAATCGTAGAGGCGATGGCCATCTGCGGCTTATGCGCCATTGGCGCAGTCGAGGGCAGAGTTTATCATCGCGGGAATATCCGCCTCGCCATCACCGCCTGCAGGAGGCTATTGATGCCTCGCCAGAGAATATGGGCTGGGCAAAATATCTGGGCACCGATTTTGCTGATATCAATCTATCCTTCGGCGCCGGCGCTTTTGTCTGCGGCGAAGAAACGGCACCTGACTCATCTGATGGAGGGAGAACGAGAACTGAGTACTGTCAGCCCTTCCCCGCCGCCGATCCGGCTCATTGGGGAAAGCCTCCTGCCTCAATGTCAACAACAACGTAGAAACTTTGAGCGAATATTCCGGGTTATTTTGCCGCGGTAGCCAGTGGTTTGCGCACATCGGTACCGGAAAATCCAGCGCACCAAGGCCTTTGCCGCCTTAGCCGGACTCAATAATGTCGGCTTTCAATTCGAAGTCCCTTGCGGGTACTACCTCGTGGAGTGTCAATATGCGGTATCGGCGGCGCAGCCCAAAGCGCGGTCGTATCTTTAAGGCGGTGAAACCGGCGGCCTCGTCCGGCGGTCGCTGAACCGGAAAAGATTTAGATAATCGATTGATTTTGACAGCAACTCACTGCCAAGGCTCCGCGATGGCCCGAGCGGTGCTGATTTTGTTATGGGATGAAAACCGGACTGTATGCCGGCAGTTGCTGTTTTATTTGAATTTACGCAAGAAGAGTCCGCGGCAAATGTACCCTTTGCCGAATTGCGTACCTGGTGAAGGCTCTTAGAGCTGTAGCGAGATGATTACCGAGGGCAAAAGCGGAAATGCGGCACTTAGTAGGAGCCGGCAGCCGACTTTAGCCGAGTCAGTAGCGACAACGCTTTTATGCGGTCTGGGGCAAATCGGCGCCCAATCCGGTGCTGTCTACTCCCAAACTCTTGGGATCGAATATGCGCACCATGTCAAAGAGCATCGCCGCCCGGCCGGCCGCCGTTGCCAAAACTGATTCGCTACTTCATCAATATCAACTGCACCGGCTGTACTGCCTGTGCCCGGAAAACTGTCCGGTCGGCTGTATTAGCGGGGGAAAGAAAGCAGTCACGGCGTCATTGACTTTGAAAAATGTATCACGCGGTGCTTTGCTATGCCGCCTGCAAGTTCGCATGCGATTGAGCTGTCAGAAAAGTAAAGGGAGTGCGCAAATGATTACTTTGAAAATTGACGTGAGAAATCCGCTCTGAACCCTGAAGGCGCACTCATTTTGAGGCTGCCAAGCGTTGCAAACTATCGTGATCCCAACCAGGTGTCATTTAAATCTGCATCGATACCAAAATGATTAATAAAGCCGCCTCTTGTCGGGTTTGCGTGGTAGCAGCCGTCAGCAACGTCGAAATCTGCACCCGCCTCGAGCACTCCGGTGTTGGTATACAGCATGGGCAACCACCAGTCACTCTTCGTGTCATAGAGGCTCGAGCGTATGGTGTTGAGCTTTTGATCTGATCACCCAAAGACTGGTTTGCGTTTGCCGTGCGCAGGGGAGCCGCGAACTTCAGGATTTGGCTGAAAATTGCGCACTGCGCATTCCATCTCCGGTACTTCCGTCAGTACCTATCCGATTGATATCCTCTCGCCTCGCTGATTCGGGATATGAGTAAATGCGTGACGTGTGTCGCCGCCAGTGAAACGATGTGTAACGATGTCCAGACAGTCGGCGCTTTGTCCGCCATCAATCGTGGCTTTAACGCTGCGTTGTACACTGCCTTTGAACTCGCCCAAGACCGATACGGTCCAGTACGCTAACTGGCGGCACGGTGTTGCTGTCTGCCCGACTGGTGCTCGACAGAAAATGACCATACCTATCGAGTATTTGAGGCGCTGGCAGATCCAACCAAAACCGTTATCGTTCGGGAAACGCACCGGCGGTTCGTGCCGCCTTAGGGAGTGTGTTTCGCAGAGGCACTGAGCGCGCATGACCGGCAAGATGGTGCGCCCTCAAAACATATCGGGGTTTGATTATGTTTTGATACCAACTTTCGGCTGACCCAACGATTATGGAAGAGGGAGCGGACCGCTTGAGCGCTGGATCGCTTTTGCAAGGACGGCGATGAGTCGTTCTGCCGACCTTGACTCCCCGCTGTCCGGCTTGCAACTTCATCGAAAGCCAGCCTCCGGAGTTGATTCATATTCCTTCCTCCGCTAAGTCGCCGCAGCAAATGTTTGCGCTATTGCTAAGTCTTACTTTGGTGCATAAGCTGGGAAATTGCCAGGAGAAAACTTAGTTGTCGTTTCCTGATGCAGTTTCGCACAAAAAGAAAGAGGCGCACGAGGAAGAGTTTTCTACAAACGGCAATCCGGACGTGGATATCGTCATCACCACTCGGGAGTTTGCTCCATATGGTTCAGCAAATGAATCTCACATTCACGAGCTGGAAGATGCCGAATACGACGATCCGCTCGGTATTTCGACCGGAAGCCGGTATGATTTTCGCCGGCACTGCGGCGTGTGATTGAAGCCCGTCCGGACGGCTGGTGGCGAGCTGCGCAAACCAAGCCAACCCGCCGCAAAATTGAGTTTTGAGCAGCCTGGGCGCTTTGCCGGTATTCGCACTGGTCATGGCGGACGTATCGCCGGTATGCTTAACATCGGGACCGTACATGGACTGGGACATGCCAGGATGCTTAAGGAGGAAGTTCGATGACGGCACCGCCGCAATCTCCATGCGATTACTGAAGCTATGGCTTGCCCCGAGGTGGCCGCATTAGCGGTGCCGGTCAGCCCTATCACCATGGAAATCTCTGATATTTTAAAGGCTCAAGGTGCCAGTGCCACTTTAAGAGATTGACGTACTTACCTGCGAGAAAAATCCCACGAAAATCCGGCAGTCATTGAGCTTTATCGGACTTTCTTAGAACTGCTGGGCGAATTGACGGCATCAGCTGCTGCATACCCATTGACAGCGTAAAAGAGAAAAGGTATACTAGTAGGTACCAGCAGAACTTTCACGCTATCCATCTCGAGTAATTCACAGAAAATAAAATCATTTTAGAATCCATCAAAATCCTACTACCCGTCTCCAAAATTATTTTTAATCTGCTTTATGGGGATTTTGATTAGTAAAATTACCAAAAAGCCATTGACTTTTAATCAACTGATATTAAAAATACCAATTAGGACTTCTTTGACTAAGAACACCATAAAACCGTATTTTTAAAGGCTTTTTACCAAGTTTTGAAGAGATTTTCTTCAGTCTCTGTTTTTATTTTCGGTTCCATTTCCGGTAGGCACAAAGAACAACACCGACCGGCAAACGCCCGGCATAGTAGGCGCGACACGAACAACAGTTTAAAAGCGGAGAATTTGCTAAGAAAACGCTTTAGTTAGCACGGAACCATGACGGCTGGAATTGCTCTTTGTTTCTGCTGGACAATGGGCGCCAGCGGTTCATGCCAGCACAGTTTGCACAGACTGCATTACCGGAGGAAAGTTCAGTGATACACGCTACTCTACCGACAGCGGTCAATTCAGCGAAGGTATGGCAATCGTCAGCTGCGCCAATATGGCATGGGCGTCAATAAGACCGGCAAACAGGTCATTGACTTTTGTATGACGAAGCATTTGATTTTCACGAGGGTATGGCAGTCGTCCGCAAGGGGGACAAATGCTGTATCTTGACGTAGCCGGTCACGAGGTCGTCTCTGCTCGAATAATATGAGCAGTGCTCTTAGCGTCAGCGAAAGCTTAGCCGCCTTAGAAAAGTGGCACCAAATGGGTCTTTGTATAACGATATGGGTAAGGACGTCATTCCGTTTGCTTATGCTGATGTCGATAAAGCAAAGCTTCAGCAACGGGATCAAAGGAAGAGCGACATGTAAAGGGGATTTATCAGCAAAACGGCTGCTATCGATGATCCCTCGTGCAATATGATGATGTCAGAAGCTTTTCAAGAAGGACTGGTCACGTAAAAGCGGTGATAATGGGGCTACATTGATGTCACCGGCAAAGTGGTCGTTCCTACATTTATGACGAAGCCAAAGACTTACAGCGCGGTTAGGAGCTGCCGCTGCACGATCCGACAAATGCGATATAACAATACGGTTAGGCGAGTTTGTCTTTGCACACGGACTACCACGTGACTCTCCAGCGACGGTTTAGCGCTGCAAGAGTTGTCAACAAATGGGGGCTTTATTGACCAAAACCGGTCGTGACCGACGTACCTATGACTCAGCGAAGAAGCTTTCAATCGGAGGGAATGGCGCTGGTTGTCAAAACCATCTAGCTGGCTATGCCAACCGCAGCTGGTCAAGAAGTCATTCAGTACCACACATGAACAAGCCGCGATCCATGCCGGTAACTTTGGTTAGCAAAGACGGAATCGTGGAGCATTTTGAAGAAACGCAGGTGAAACTACCGCGGCTTACGCTACCGGCAATTTACAGTCAATTAGCAGTTACCCTGAAACGGAGAACCGGTGAGGGTACTAGGAGAGTTTACGCCGATTAACAACAGCTCTTATTTTAAACTGCGAGACATCGCTAAATTCAGCAGCTGGCACCAATAAGAAGCTTTCCGCTGATCGGAATAAGGGCAAGAACTTAATTTCTTGTTTCCGGTCGGGAATACACTGACAATGGTACCGAACTGACGGGCGGAAATGGTCTGAAGCTAGAAGCAAGCTGCACTTTCTAAACGCCGGCTTTAGGTCATCATTCTTGAGGCTGGCCGAACCCGCTCACAATATCGGCGGCGGAAGAATTACTTCAAGCTCCGGACTCAGGCGATGCACTTGGCTTCACCCGTACCTTGGGACGAAGCAACCAGAACCATCGTTCTGAAATGAGATAGAACCGAGCAGCAAATCAATTTTATGCTTCAATCCACGATACCGTACTCAGCGCAATAGCAGGCAAACGGCGTGCGTCTGTCAAAGCGCGTTGATGTATAGGGATCGCAGGCATGCTCACAGGCGGAGTTTTCGTGAGGAGGTGCAAACGAAGCGCCAAAAGCTAAAAGTAGGTATTATCAAACCCCTGCCAGGCCAGTTTCTCTATTAGATACTATTTCAAGCTCTGTTCCATCTAAAAATGATTTGTCGGCAACGTTTCCGTTGATTTTCGGTCGCTCTGGATTAGGCGGTGGCATGAAATCCTTTGCCGCCGGATCATCGCCACTAATAACCTCCGTTACCACATCAGACGCGCTGATGGTGTCATTTCGGCTTTGCCGTCGCCAGGCGGGTGCAACTCCTGCGGCTAACCACCGGTGCCGGCTGCTCTGCACCTTCCTCTCCTTCCTTTTCCTTGTTACTATCCGCTTTCCTTATTTGGCTCAGCGTCCTTGTTTGCCTGAGCTGTCTGTTTTTCTGTTTTTCTGTTTTGCTTTTTCGTTTTTCCCTGGTTTTCTATTTTCTCTTCCTTGATCTGCATTTTCCGGTCGCCCCGCTGACTGTATTTTTCCTTTATCTCTCGCCGCCGATGAGCTTTCATTCGGCTTATTTTCCGTCTCCTTTGTCCGTCCCTGCACCTGTCAAAAATACCATTCCCAAATCCTTCGCCCGTCTAATAATCTCCCGTTCCGATAAAGCCTCTTTCTCTCGACCGCCGAAAACGCAAAACAACCTCCTCGCCGCAATCAAAAACCCAACCATCCCTCAATACCACATACTTTATGTTTTCCCGCTTCATCGCTTCTCCTCCTGATAAATCCTGCACCTACCGCCAAACTGTAATAATCTATATCTCTCGCCGAAGCATATCCGTCCAGCAATTCTCACGCCGGAGTATATTACTGCTTTTACATCCCTCTTAATAAAACGCAACCTCTTTTCCGCCGTTCTCTCGCTGGAGCATATCCTGTCCAACACCTTCTCCCGCGGAGCATATCGTTTCCGCACGCAGTTCAATCTGTTCGAAAGCGTCCGAAGGATGCAGTTTTTGGAACAGTGCAGAAACGATAGACGACCCGCCATCCTTACTCCACTTTCGCTCACACACCCATCTTCTAACCTCTCAATTCCACTATTATTTATTTTTCAAGTGATAACACTTGAGTTCGGGCAAGCCTTCTAAAGTTCACTCATTCGTTTCTTTTGTTCCATACCCCTACAATTAGAATTCATTATAACTTCTCATATCTGCTAATACCAATAGCTCATTCAGACTTGCATAGTCCCTAATATTTCCTTTTATCCCGGGATTTTCACGCCATTGTTTCTGCCTGCTTGTTAAATAAAGCAACATTAAGCTATATCTGTTTCACTAGCATACTTGTAAGATAATCATGTCTGTGAAGATCCTTTGAAAAGATATTCCTAATTGCATTTATATGGATTTCATCATCTTGACATTTTGCTCTATTTAAATTCCAGCCTAATGATAATTTTGAATTTTCATCTAATTTAAGTCTCTTTATAATCTTGAATCATACATACATCTTAAATCAGTTTGAAACCATGAAGCAATCTAAAAGCAATATCATGTATGTGCAAATGCACCTCCATATCTTTCCGACTGAAATAATTCCAATGTCGTGTTCTCTACCCATTTCTTTAGAGACAATGTAAAATGAATTATATCCAGCTCGGATTTAATTCACGATCTGATTGAATTAAAAGTTCGTGTTGTTTAAGCTTCCATAAAACCAAGAGAAATCCACCATCTTTTCTCATCCAATTTTTAATTACATCACTTGTCTCATCACTTTTATATTTTGCAATATCAGTAAGACTTATATGACATTTTAAAATCTCCGTATAAATTTGAATTGCAAAACCTTTTTGCTCTAATCATGTCTTTTTAGTTTAGACATGCGAACGCCTCCTTTTGCTGATGCACTGTTTACAATCGTTTCCGCAGCTTTCCTGTTCGAAGGTCCGAAGGACTGCAAGTTTTGAACAAGTGCGGAAACGATATACACGCCCTGTTTGCATCGCCCACTTCCTCCGCCACTATCCGTCAGCAACTCTATATCGCTGCTGAGCATATTGCTGCTTTGCATCCTCTCTTAATAAACCGCTGTTCTCGCCGGAGCACAACCCTGTCCTCACACCCCTTTCTCCTCAAAAGCTGAGCATATCGTTTCGCACGCGCCTTTCCTGTTCGAAGCATCCACACGCAGCCGGACAAGTGAAACGATAACTGGCTTTTCGTTCTCTTCACGCCGGAAGCACAACCCTTGTCCACATTTTCCTCCGTTGGAGATACTGCTTCCGCACGCAGTTCAACTGTTCAGCGTCCGGACGCAAGTCGAACAAGTGCGAAAACGATATGACCGGTTTTTCGCTGTTTTCTCTTCCTCGAGTATATATCGTTTCTGGCACGCAGTTCATCCGTTCGAAGCGTCCAGCGATGCGTTTTGAACAAGTACAGAAACGGCGGCGCAACCGGTCATCGATAAACCACATCTTGCTATTGCTGTCATAGCAAAAATGAGCCTGATAGCCTATCTTTATAATATATTCTGCACCTGCGGCAATCCTACGAGCAAACAGGCGAATCCACCAACTCCACCTGCCCCTTACAATCTGCAAACGCTCAGCAATCTCGCCCGCCGGTCAGCCCCTGACGACAGCCCTTTAATCTCGTTATGATTAACCAGCCTCCTTGCCCTGCACCGGTCTATCCTCCAAGGAAGCTTCTCTCACCGAACCCGACTGACGTTTCCACTCGCTCGCCTGGCGGCGACCTGTTCGCTTTCTGCGCTCCGCAAAGAACTTTATTCGAACCGCCCATAGAGCTAATTTTTCCTTTTGGAAACCGCTGATGACTTCAGCATTGCCGCTTCCCTGCCAGCTTTTCTCCTCTCCAGCAGATCTCAGCATTAACATTGGGCTCATTTTGCTTGTTCGACAGCTCCTTATTCAAAAAGCTCGCCGTACACATTGCATCTGTACATCTTCTGCTGAATCTCTTCCGCATCGACAGCCTGATCCTCCGCTTTTTCTCGCTCTGCCTTCTTACTCTTATCGGCGACAATCGCAAAATACCGGCAAAGCTAATCAGCATGCCAATCAAGACCAGAACCACCTTATCATTGCCTGACATTGCTTTTCCTCGCATTTTATATTTTAATATCTAACGCTGCCCGCCCGCTAAAGAAGCTCTCTTCTTTTTGCATCTTAGCCGGATTCTTCTTAGACGGATGATAAGTATAAGCATTCTTACCCTTATCTTTAGCATCAGCATCATTCTTCGCCTGACATGCTCCGGTGCCTTACGCACAACATGCATATTATGATCCGTTTCTATTTTGCTGTCCGGTAATATGAAGCCGCTCCACCAGCGGTCTTCCTTTTCCGCTTGATTCATCGTGGAAAGATCCGCCATTCTGGGCGTCATAATCTGCATATCAATTGGTCTGATTGCCATTGTCTTCTCCTTCCTTGAAAAAGCCCGTTCTTCTCGACCAAGCTAATACTCCCAACTAAGCCCGAACGGTCAATCTTCCTGCGGTCCTCCTGACCGCGCATCACGCCGAAAATAAAAATCTCCTAAATAGAAATCATTTTCAGGTCAGCACCGTCCCGAACAAACTTAACAGAGCGAACATCGTCCCCAGGTGTCCGGTTGACATTACTAATCGTCAGACGAGGTGCCTGAATACAAGATACCATGAACTTCATCTCACCAATGGTGCCAATATTCATTTCTTCTTCCAGCTTTTAGAAATCCTTTTCATTTTCTGACAATGCGTACTTAACACAATCTTATTTTTAATAGCGGTCGCATGCATTTCCTGCTTATCTTCGTCCAGGCTCCCATCCATCTCCGCCTTTTTATTCAGTAAGGTAATCACCTTTTCAATCTGCTCTAATTCATTCCATCTTTGGGCAGCGCTCTTTAGCTCCTCATATTCTTCGGGAAATGACCGGATTAACCCTGACTTCAACCTCCGTTACCGTTCCCATATGCGAACCCAAAATATTTGTTTCGACAAAAGTTCCGGATACAATTCTGCCACCGGAAATCAAAGCTTTTTCCCTTCGACAATCACACTGCCGCCACAGCGAATCGTGCTGTGCAAAATCGCACTGGAATGGATATCTCCTCTGACCTTAACGGTGGACTGCTCAATATATTTGGTCATCAGCCTGCACTTTCTGCCTCTAACACTCGCTCTGCCCTTACCGGAAATCGCTATGCAAGACAATATTGCCGCCCTGCCTTCAAAATGGCACCTTCGACTACGCCAAAAACCTCATATCTCCCTCTGCAATGACCGTAAAATCATCCAGCACATTGCCGCTGATAATTACATTGCCGGAAAACTCAATATTACCGGTAGACGGTCCGACATGATTCGGTACCTGATACACATCATTAACCATACCGAGGCCATCTTGAAGCATTGACCATTCCGTTTTTAACGGCAAACAGTTCTGTTTTATCATCATTAAAGACCGTATTTTTCCCGCCTTAATCGTAACCGGTCGAACCTGCGGCGGCGGCAACGGCACACCCAAAATGTTGATTCCCGGCTCGCCCTGAACTGCCGGCTCTAATTTTTGCCAGCATCTGTCCTGTTTGACGATTGAAAATCAAAGATAAGTTCTTGTAATCCACATTACCATCCTTGTCAACGCTCGGTTTCATATCCTTCGTGGTTTGGAAGAGATATTCCACCCTGCCCGGAAATGGTTTTGTCGGCTCTAAGCCCTCGGCAATGACATAATCCGTATGCAAATGCTTTTTGTTGCAAGATTTCATTCAGCTTATCCTTTAGAAATTCATTACGAACTCCTAATTTTGTAGTTTCTCCCAAAATTTCTTCCGTAGTTACTTCCTCCTCCGTTTCAAAGAAAGTAGCGCCTGCATTTTGTCTTTCGTGATTTTAATCTCGTACGCTGATTTGTTTTTCCATCTTTACTCAATCCTACACTTTTTAAATGTTTGTCAGCAATTCTACATCATCACCCAAAAACGTTTCATTTTGCGTAATGACTTGGTATGTAGTTGCGATACCCTTTGATTCGGATACCCCAGTACCAAGCTAATCTCTTTTAAAAGTCAGCTCGTCGTAATAATATAAAGTACTTTTTCTCTTTATCCGTTAAGGTTTCCAGCGCCTCAATCAGCTGACGCTTCGTTTCCTCTCGGCTCATTTTTCAAACGGCTGATCGAAACTTTTTGTATTCCAGCTCTGCACAGCCAGCTCACCGTTTTGCCTCAATATGCTCATCAAGAAGACAAATGTAGCGCCTTGGTTTGGTTTTCCCCAGCGATAATACTCCTCTACCGAAATATTCAGCTCTTGCGCCATAATCTCGTCATAATTCTCGCTGGACTCGTCGACCTCTAATTTTTGCATTGCTGCGTCCATCAATCTTTTTCTTGCGCAATGAGCGTGGAATCCAGTCCATTCGGCGGATATTATCCAGAAATTTCACTCGAATCCGAAGCGATGCATACGTTTCAAACTTATTGCCTTTCGCATAATCAAACTTATCAATTGCGTCAATTAAGCCAAAAACGCCGTACCCTCACCAAATCGTCAAAATCCACATTATTGCCCAAATACATATTCAAACGCCCTGCGATGTGTTGACTAACTGCGAATATTCTACGATCAACTTTTCTTTCAGCTTCTATTTCGAGTCCGGCTGTATTCCTCCCATGCATTTTTGTTCCGCTAATTCCATAGTGCTCTCTCACTTTCCAGTCCTGCCACTGATCGGTTACTTACTCTTGCTCGATTCCTCCGGTTCGGTCGCTTCTTCTTCGTTTGCTTTTTCCGCTTTTTCGCCGTTCTTCCTCTTCTTCCCTGTTCCCGTCTTTCTCGTTCCTCGACTTCAGCAAACAGGCGATTGCTCATCCTTTGCAACAGACTCCCAATCACAAAATACGACAAGACTACCGCCATGGTAATAACTAAGCGAAGTAGGTTGTAATGGTAAACATAGCCATAGATTGCCACTAAAATTTTCCGCAATTAAGACAATGATTAAATTAAAATTTTTAATTCTCATCTCAGATAACCTTTAATTCTTTTGCCAATCGTTTTGACGTGTAAGTCTCCATTTTCACTCATAAACTCAATCGTTCTTCCGTAATCCGGTATCTTCCGCCACCAGCCAGAATTCCCCAACGCTTTCAATTTTTCCTTGTGGCAATTGCATTGCGTTCACCAATCCGCATCAAATCATTTTTCTCCAAAGGAAAACATCTGTGCCCCTGCCGGCAATTTTAGCAATCAATTTTGTCTTAGAGCGCCTAAGCTAAGCATTTGCTTGAGCAATTCCTCAATCGCCGTATCCTTAAACTTGGCTTTGTTTTCATTATTTTTGATTTGAGTGCTGTCCGGCAGCATAAAATGAGCCATTCCGCTAATCTTACTGGAGGGATCGTATAAGGTCACCCCAGATGCAACTTCCTAAGCCTAAAAGGTTTGTTAAATTGTCGGGATGCTTTACAGCCTTTTAAATCTGCCATTCCAACTTTAATCAATGCCATAATTATATCCCCAAACTCTTAAATATCTTTTCATAGGATTCCGCTTCCGGTATCAGAATAAAAATAACTGAAGACCTCTTCCTTCCCACCAAAGCCTGTCTGAATCAACAAAAGCATAATCGCCTACTTTTTCCAAACTCAATGGCAGGGCACACTTAAATTGCCCTAGCCATATCCACCGCCATGTACGGAACACTCGGTAAAATCTTTAATCCCGTCAGCGAAGATAGCGAGTTTAGATACGCTCCGGTGATAATGTTACCTATCTCTTGTAGAGCCGATAAGTCCACAGTCTGTAAAAGCGGAAAAATCTGTACAAATCCTGTCCCATCAAAAGGTTCACTAAATGATGTGCCGATTCCTGTTCTTGCACAAACATCATCATTCCTCTACATCACCCTCAATTCCCAGAAGAATTACACGACCAGATTTTCTTCGCACGCCTAGAAATTAGTGAAATCTTTTCACTTTTAATCAGTTCTGGCTTTGGGTACTCCCATATCCACTCTTTTTGTTAATCATCTGAGATAAAGCGGTAGTGGCGTTGCCGGCGCCAATGTTTGCCTAACTCACCAGTACATCCAAACGTGAGAGTCCAATTTGCCGTATTCTTCACTCATAGTCGCCTCCTTACTCGCACATAATCTGCTCAACACTAAACAAGGAGATTAAGCGGTCTTGTAGATCTCACCTACGCCGTAAAATGTATTTTGATTTTTATCGACGCCTTCCTTAACCTGCTTGTCAATCTGATCATCCTCTAACACGATTACTTCCATAACCTCGTCTACCACAAACAATCCAATCAGATTATCGTCCACACTGATAATAATAATCCGAGTTTGACCGGTAATTTGATCGCTCTACAAGCCAGCTTAATCCGCAGGCTCATAATCGGAATAATCTCACGCAAATTGATTACACCCCTTTAATATAGTCGGGAAACATTCGGAACCCGAGTAATGGATGTCATCCGCACAATGTTTTTGAATATAGTTAATACTGATCCCAAACTGCTCTTTGTTAAAACGAATGACGATGTATTGCTTTAATGCCTGATCCGTCGTTTCAATTCTTTTTGAATGTCTTTCATGCTTTCCTCCTCTAAAACAGCGAGTTGACGTCCAAAAATCAGCGTAACCTCGCCGTTTGCCTAAGATTGTCGCACCGGCAATATTCTTAACTTCCTTCAAATACTGACCTAAGTTCTTAATGACGACTTCCTGCTGGCCAATCAGATTGTCAACTACCAGTGCCAGCCGCTTTTTCGCCCCAGTTTACGATAACCACCGTCAGCTTTTGCTCGCATCTGTTCCTGTGTCGAACAATGCCCAATGCTTTTTCTAAGTGATATACCGGAATAACATTGTTACGCAAATGAATGACTTCTTCTATTATATATATTTAATTTCGACATCAACATCTTCAATCGTTTGAATCGTGCTAAGCGGAATGGCATACTCTTGACCGATTTCTACATCAGTCCTTGAATAATCGCCAATGTCAGCGGTGAGCGAATAATAAACTTGCTCCCTTTGTCAGCTCCGTCTTAACCTCAATCTACCGCCTAAGCTTTCAATCTTAGTCTTAACCACATCAGACCTACGCGACCGGAGCGTCAAATCTTTTTCTGCAGTGGAAAAAGCTCGGACGGAACAACAGACCGATAATATCATTATCTTGCATCGCCGCGGCTTCTTCTTCCGTAATCGTTCCTTTTTCGACTGCCTTTGCGACGAACCTTTTCAACGTCAATCCCGTTACCGTCGTCGAAAACTTCAATCACTACGTTGTTACCGTCCTGATAAGCGTCCAAATAAACATAGCCTACTTCATCTTTGCCCTGGCTAAACGAACCTCCGTTGACTCTAAGCCGTGATCGGCGGGTTTCTAATCAAAATGAACCAGCGGATCGCCAATCTATCAATAACGGTCCGGTCAATTTCCGTTTCTTCTCCCGACATATCCCAGTTCCATTTTCTTGTTTAAGTTTCTGGATAAGTCGAATCAGTCGTGGGAAACGATTAAATACTCGCTTCTACCGGCACCATTCTGTACTTTCATCACCGATTCATGCAGGTTTGTCGTAATCCGCTCCAAATATTCAATCTGCTCGGTTGGCTCTGCCCCATACCCTTTACTAACGGTTTCAGTCCATTCTTAGCGATAATCAGCTCGCTGACTAAGTTCATCAGGCTGTCTAAACGCTCTCATCTACTCTAACGGTGGTATTCTTGTAGGCTTAGCTGACTGGGCTATTTCCTTCTGCCTTAACGCTGGTGTCTGCTGCTGCAGGTTTGGCGCCAGCTACCGTTTCTTTTTCTGCGACCTTTTCTTCTTTTGCCGGTGCCGGCGCTGCTGCTGGAGCACTTGTCGCCGCTTTGTGCCATCTCTACTACGCCCGATGCCTGAATGGAGCTTGCCTCAGCCTCAACAATTTCACTGATATTCAGATTTCTTTTATCACTTCTTCTTTGTCCCGTTCAGTTTACAACATACACAAAAACTCATGATCAGATCTCTTTCTTCTTCAATATCCTGAACCGATGGCTCCGTGCTAATGTTTCGTCGATGTCCTCCAGCGCCTTATACACAATATAGGCTCTGGCAGCTTTTCAGCATACTCTTTTCATCAATCTTTTACCCGAATAGCAAAGGCTAACATTCCGCTTTCACTGGCTTTTTGCTACTGGTTTCGCATCGTATTCGTTTAAACTGTGCGTTTTTCTTCTGCCTTTGGTGCTGTCTCCGCTACCGGAGCAGCTGGCAGGTCGTCAGGAGCTGGCGTGCTCCGCCTTTATCGGCGACCCCGCCATAAAGATTTTACTGAGTCTGCTCCAATAGTGCCTCATACGCCTCTTCGCCTTCATTGCCCGGTATTGGTAATTTCTTCTACATACTGTTCCAAAGGCATCTGACATTGGAAACAAGATGTCTAAAAAGCTCCGGTGTAATATGAATATTACCGGTTCTAGATTTCCGATAACACATTCTCCATATTGTGAGTCAGGCTGTTCATTCGCTTTAAAAGCCCATCGTTCCTGCCATTCCTTTAAGGTATGAGCCACCCGGAAAACGCTATTAATCATATCCACATCATCCGGAGTGTTTTCCAATACCAGCAGAGTTTCATTTAAGCTCTGCAGATGCTCCTTCGATTCCTCGATAAGACTTTCAAATATTGGGATGTATCCATACTAAAAGTACCTCCAGCTTCGTTTCGATCGCCTGCGCAATATGATTTAACGGCACGACCTCGTTTGCCAAGTTTTTGAACCACTGCTCGGGGCATTCCATATACCACACAAGAAGCCTCATCCTGTGCAATAATATGATGTATGTTGCCTGTTTTAGTCCTCTATGCCATCGCACCCATCGCTACCCATAGCCAGTCATAATCACGCCAATCAGCTTTATTCGGTGCGAGTTTAGCCAAAGAACTCATCATTACATCAACCGCCGGCTTTATGCTGGCCGCTTTTTCGGTCCGTTATCCAGCTCCACATAATATTTTACCAAGTCTCTGCCACTTTTAAATCGCCGATCTCCCGGTGCAATATAGCGGTTGCCTCTTTAATCAGTTCTCTCGTCCTCGCTTCTTTCGACGCTAATCAAAGATAGCTGATCCAGTCGAACCGCCAAAGACTTTGTAAAACCGGGCGGCATATGCTCTGCTAATCACAATCCCCGCCGGAAAATCCGCTGGCGACCGAGTCAGCTTACATCAGGAAGTGCTTTCGGTCCTCCGGTTGACGTTCCGATTGCCACGTAACTTTTGGTGGCTGGTTTTTGTACCCGATTTTTGGTTACTTCTCTTATCAGTATTTCAAACCAGGTGCCGGTCTAATATCCAGCTTTTCTCCAATGGTTTGCTTTTTACTCATCGCTGCCGCATATGCTTTTTCCGTATACTCAGCAAAACTTCCTCATTTTTCAGTCCAAAATGCTGCTGGTTTTTGCTATAAAAATCAAATGCGCCATACTCTAATGCCTGAATGGTTTCCTTTAGCGCCTTCGCTTGGTTGAGAGAGCAGACTACCACAATCGGAATATACTCATCAGCTCTTTAATCATGGTCAAAACCATTTCATAACCGGCATTTCACGTCAACCGAAATAGCGTCCGGATTTAGCTCCAGTGCCATGTTCAGTCCTTCTTTCCGTCCTGGCGGTTCCGATAATCTCAAGCGGCCGTCTTTTTCTATTATAGGAAAAGTACTTTCCTTGTAAATGCCGAATCATCAATTATCAGGATTTTCCTTTTTCGGCCATCTTCTGTTTACCTGCCTTCTTTTTCAATCTCTTTCTCTGTTCATCATAGATATATTTTATGATAATATCTTGCTTGGGCGTCGGGATATCAATAAACGCTAAGCGAGTTTCAAACCGCGACTCTGCCACCGAATCATCTTCGATCGTTTCAATCACTTCCGCTAAATTCAGTTACCGTATATACCTTCTTTTTCAATTTCTAAGTTTAGCTCACACATAACTCTTGTGCCTTTGGACAGATTCTCCGATGTAATGCACTTAATTCCATTCCCTGATATTTTGTGTGGTTGCCTCTTTCCATTGATTAATAAGACTGTTATAGTAGCGAAGGAATCATCGTATCCATCCGGAAAAAGTCTCTTCTTTGATGTTTGGCAATCGCCGTCAGCACTTTAAACCTTAGTGACCGATACTCGCTTCAATAGAGCGGCTTTCTGGCAGAACCTTGCACCGAAAACAGCCCGCAGATGGTGATAAATAGCACTCATATTCGTCCATTTCCAGCGCTATCACTGATACTCTCTTTTTCCAGCGGCGCCTGTTGCGTCAAGGTCGACTCGTCGATAATCCGAGTCATTACGCTGTAATACCGGTGTGTCGGTGCCATTTATACAGCGATGATCAATTTCAATTTTACTGCCTTCTGAGAAGTCTTTTCTTCCATTATTGCCTTTGGCCTCCTTACTTGCGGTGATATCTTACTAAAAATCGAGCTCAGTCCTTGGTGTAGGATTCCTGCTGCATATCCGCCTGTTCTCCTGCCAGCACTCGCTTTGCAAGCTCCTCAATCGCTTTACTTACTGCTGCTTTGGGATGATAATGACGGCTTTCTACAATCACTGCATCAACCAGCGCTCTATCGTCCACGGTAAATGACCCTAGCATTTTCGAAAACTACCAAAAAGCGCATGGTTGCATATTTAATTTTCAAATACCTCATCGCTCTCTCTTTGGCACTCCTGCTTTTATTCACGATTAGCTTCATTTGGCTTTTGCGTCGCAAACTGCGGACTGCTACAAATCCGACTTAATCAGTGCATAAGGTTCATAATCATATACGTTGGCTCCGGTGTTGTACAATCAAGTTTCATTGGATACAGCAAACTAAAACTGCCTCATTGATACCGGCATGGTATCTATTATAGTACTCTATCAAACATCGATGCAAAATCTCAGTTGTTTTACTAAATATTCTATTTGTTCTGCCGTCAAATTCATCAGCTGACCAATTCCCGAACCGCCCGATAAAGCGAATCCCCATTGGTCCTCAGTCAAAACGTCAAATCGACTTTTCGGGTAATTAAATCAAAATATTATACTTTGGCAGAACTCCAAAATAACCTCGACATTGTGAATAATCAGCATCAAAGATAACCACTCTTTCCCTGTTTTTGAAAACTGCACTGCCAAATTAACGCTGATATTGCTTTTGGCATCACCTTTGCTGAATTACATTAATTACTCGAGCTTTTCTTTCCCGGCTTGGTGTAAACTCTTACCTGTCTTATACTTGTATAATATCTCTTAACTGCCTGATCATCAAGTCACTCCTCCTAATATCTGATTGGCGGTTTCATACGGATCGAGCGCGGCAATATCCTCCGGCACATTTTGACCGGGTGGTAACGCCGGACAACGGCCTGCCGGTTGCCTGTTTCCAGGTTCAAAATGTCTCGCCATACGCCAACGTTTCATCTAATTTTGTAAAAGATGAGCGAAAAATACCGCAAAATCATAAGGGCTTACGCGACTATTTTCTTTCAAATCGCTGTTTTTGGTTGATAGGCTCAGCACCAGATAAACCTGTTTATCCTCCACTTTCTCCAGAAGCTCTTTCGAGTTCCTCTGTAAATGCTTGAGTATCCTGATAAGAACAGCCTGCCGTATCAATCAAAAATCACGTCATAATCGGCAAACTCTTCCATACAGCCCACGATTTCTTCTTCCTTGCCGATTACTTTAATCGGAATATTCAAAATATTGGCATGGGTTCTTGGCTGCTCAACTGCTGCAATCCGGTGAGTATCGGCCGGTAATCAGCGCAACACATGCATTTTCTCTAAAGGTAAAAGCGATGCTAATTTTTGCAATCGTTGTCGTTTTCCCAACACCGGTTGAACCGATGAAAAGACCGGTCTCGGGCGTCCGTTTTCCAAACGAGATCTGGCCGAATATCGACGAATAACCTTCACCAATCGCCGGTAGACCATATTTAGCCGCTTCTTCCAAACTAAGTCCCGACCGCTCTCTAACAGCTCCGCTACCAGCTGATCGGCTGGCCGGTCGATCACGCCATTTCGGTTAATTGCTCACCAAATAACACGCGATTAAAACCTGTGGCTCATATGCACTCCGCTGTTTCAAGCTGCTCTACCCTATGCTTTAGCGGTTCTGCCAGCAACCTTCCCTTTCCAGGTGAACCGCAAAACGCTCTCTGCCGGCTTCGGCGAAGGCTTCTGCTGTTTTTGCCTCGAGATTTCACCTGCTTTTGCGACAAGCCGCTTGAAAGCTTTTACATTCCACCGGCTCCCTGTCTTCCGCCAATTCTTTATTCCCTGTATCGGCGGCTGTTCATCGTTATCGTCCAGCGCTGCTGTTGCTTCTACATAGGGGCGGCGAGAGCAGCGCCAAAATCCTTTGACGCGGTTTATGGATTAAAATCAGAGCATCACTTCCCAGTTAGATAAACACATAGCAGCATTGCCTGTCGCTCCGTTGCCGCCCGATATTTCATTATCTTATGATAAGCTCACCACATCCCTACCGACTGTAATTCTGTAGACATATCAATTTCATTGTAGGAAATTACCACTATTCAGGAGCTGTTCTGAATAATCAACATAATAAATCCGCAAGATGGCTTGGTAATGATAATCGGCATTGCCAATATCCGTTAGCTTACGGACCTTTATCCGTTACGCCACAATCCGTCACCTCCGGATCCCAGCGTCAAATACATTCTGTTCAAAGAGTGTTTCACAAACTCCATAATCTATCGCTTTCCACCTACCGGATCGCGTCAGCACCTGGTGATTTTTCTTCCAAAAACTTATTGCTGATACTCCTTTTGCGATTGTCCACATATTCGGTTAAGACGTCAATGTCTTTGATTTGCAATGCCTGATCGGCTAAAAGGTTTCAAAAATGGTTACCGTCCGAATCAACACACCCTCCGCTAGTAAATTGGTCAAAACCTTTTGGTTTCGCCGACCGTCAAAAAGCTTCCTTCCAGTTCATCCACCAGCGTCTGATTATCTTCTGCCACTTTGTTAATCAAGTTTCTTCCTTCTGACAGTAATCAGTTCATCACGTGTCTAATCACTTCAGTTAAATAAATCGCAATAATAGATGGCGGATCGACAACCGTATATCCCACTGCCTCCTGTCTCCCGCTGGCTTTCGTAATCCACAGTGCCAGCGGGTGAAAAGCAGGTTCTCGTTTCCAGTACCATCAATTTGTTCCTCCACATGTCGGATGCATTGCTAAATAATGGTCAATAAAATCGCCCTCAGCGTCCATTGCCTTAATCTTTTAATCATATTGGTTCGGGCTAAGCTGAATATTATCCCACCAGGCAGATATCAACTTTTAATCGCTCCCAGTTCCCAGGCAATCTGGCGAATCGTACTACCCGGTCAGCAAATCCCACCCTGCCGAGAGGTCTGCCCAGCGGAATAATGCCATACCCAAACTCAATTCAATCGGATGCCTGCAAAGATTGATAACGTTTTCCAAAACACGAATTTATTTGGCAGCCTCAAATGTTCCATCTAATTTCTTCTTATGTTTCAGTTTACCTTCCAGATTATCATAATTTTTCTTGCCGGACAGAATCGTCAGCGCACCGATACCGCTAACGATCACGCACATAAAGCGGCGTTACAATGCCCAGACCAGCCACGCACAGACCGGCCATATACACTGTTGTAGGCGAGGTAAAGAGCTGCCTACCGACCGTATCGCTGATCTCTGTTCTTTGGATACTGCTTTGGTGACCAAAATACCGGTCGCCAAAGAAATTAACAGTGCCGGAATCTGACCGAAAGCCAGACCATCACCCAATTCGTAACGATGGTATGTTGCTATAGCTGCAAGCGTCGTCCTGCGCTGCACAACGCCAATGATAATGCCGCCTAAAATATTAACAAAGGTAATAATCAGACCGGCGATCACCTCTTCCTTAACGAACTTAGCAGCACCGTCCATCGAGACCAGCTTGCTTCGTCTGAATCTTTTCCGCCGTTTCCCGTGCCTGTGTTTCATCAATCAGGCCGGGTTTGAAATCGGCATCAATCGCCAGTTTGCTTACCGCACTTAGCATCCAAGGTAAACCGAGCGGATACCTCCGCTACTCTCTCGAACCCTTAGTAATAACTAAAAGTTAATTAAAACTAAGATGAAAAAGGACAATAATACCAACGACCAAATTATTTCCGCCAAACATTGACAGAGAAGTCAAAATAACATTACCAGCTGCCTCCGGTCCATTAGTTCCGTCGCTCTGGTGGAAGAAACGTTTCAGCGCCAGTCAAGAACATTGTCGTAAACAACCAAAATCGTCGGGAAAAGCTGACATATCTAAAACTTCTCTGGCAAACAACGAATTAAATAAAATAATTAAAGACAGCAAAATTGACGTAATCAGAGTACTAATTGCTACCCCGTTAAGCGGCAGAATCATCAAGATTACCGTCAACTGATAAAAAGACCCACAAATTAAATCTCGGCTTTTCATTTTTAAATAGCTACTCCCTCATTCTTCAGCGAATATACAAGGCTAATATCTCCGCCACTGCCTGATATAGCTCCGGCGGAATCTCATCGCCGATTTCAACTGTATAAAACAGCGTTCTGGCTAATGATTTGTTTTCTAAAATTTGAATCCCGTATTCCTTGCCCTTTTCTCTGATGTTTTTGGCGACGATGTCCGCTCCCTTGGCAATCACAATCGGGGCGGCATCTGCCGTATCATCGTATTTTAGAGCAACCGCAAAGTGTGTCGGGTTAGTGATAATAACATCGGCTTTGGGTAAATCACTGCATCATTCGGCGCATTGCCGCTTCGCATGCCGAATCTTTCCCTTTAATCTCAGGATTTCCCTCCGCTTGCTTATATTCGTCTTTCACTTCTTGTTTGGTCATTTTGATGTCTTTTTCAAACTTAAAGCGAGTATAGGCATAATCGGCTGCCGCCACAAGGATGAAAAACCAGCCAATCCGAATACACAAATCAAGGATGATGTTGAATACAACCCGATATGCCACCAGCGTATCCATCTGATACAGATTGATTGCTAAATTGTCGTAATCTTTGATTGTATTATACACAAGAATCGAAATTAATGCAATCTTAAAAGATTGCCTTGAGTAGTTCAATCACCGTCCAGCATCGAAAAGATACGTTTCATTCCTTTGAGCGGATCGATGTTACTGAGCTTTGGCTGTAACGGCGGCGCTGACCACCAGCCCCACCTGAACAATATTGTAGATGGTCCGACTCCCAACGCCGTCAATAAAAACGGCCAGCTCATCAGCAGACATATCATGGCAATTTCCCAATGTATTTGCTACCTGCCCGCTGATATCCTCCAAATAAAACAGGCGCACGCTTTGACAAACACTTCTAAAACACCTTTGCCTTAACCTCCGGTGCGACAACCTTGAATCATCAAAACATTAGAATCAGGAGAAAAGGCGGTGGTAACTTCATTTACTTCTGGCAACCTGCCGTCCTACCGGACTCCCTCGAAGTAGGCTGCTCCGTTTTTCTTCTTCCGGGCAAGAGCTGCAAATCCAGCCGCATATTTTATTTCCGCTTCCGGTTTCACCTCCACTCATCCCCCTAATAAAGTCATACATGGTTTCGGTGCCTCGGTCAGTGACCATGGCGCTTAAACCTTCAAATACAAGAATGTGAGGTAAAGCGTCATCAGTCCTAATGGCAGCAATCAGGCCCGGCAAACATGTCAGCTGCGGCGCTGTATCCGGGCAAAATCCCCAAAACGGCATTGCTAATCATCATTACATACCAGCGGGTGCAATCTGTCAAGGCAATCGAAAATAATCCCTAAGAAAATAAAAGCATCGAGTCATACAAATCATAGCTCAGGTTTGCCCCCACCTAAAGGAATCAGGCGAAAAGCTGTTTCAGTCCTTCTAAAAATAATAATAGGTTCTTGTCATTAAAATGATAAGAAAATCATAATAAAGTAATAAAGTTTCCCGTTACCGTAAACTGCATCTGACTGGACGGATCAATCCTTACTGACCATGGATAATCCGATTTGAGCGTCAATGAACTGCCCCGCCATCGAAAGCGTAGAATACGCAAATAAACGGCAAATCCAAGCATCCAGCCGGTAAAAACTCTCTCGCCGCCGCCAGCACCGCAAGCAATCGGCATCTGCACTTACCGGACTATGGAGCGGCATAATCTGAATCATAATCACCGTCAACGCAAACGCCAGCAAAGCTTTTGAGTCGTCTGGGAGTATTTTTGACTGCCGAGGAACCACTGATAAACATACTCACAATTCTGGTAAAAATAAGCAGAAAGGTTTCAATACTAACCTTGCGCCAATAATGACGTCATTTCCTTTTCACTCTGTGCCGCTTGCCCTTTCTGTTTTCCCCTTTGCCGACGCCGCTTATCAAAATAGCTTACTTTCTGAGCTTGCTGTTTATTTCTAATAAATTATTACACTGACTCACCGTTTGTGAAAAAGGTGAGTAAGTAGGTACCAATAAACGGTCCAAAAATCAGAACACCGACAAAAATCGCGCAAAATCTTCGGCACAAACGCCAGCGTCTGTTCCTGAATCACGGTAATCGTTTGAAAAACACTAACCACCAGCCCCACCACCAGTGCCACCAAAAGCAGCCGGGCGGATGCCATATGACCGTATAAATGGCTTCTCTGGCAAAATCAAAACCAAATCCGTATTCATCCACCCACTCCTTATCAGCGATAAAGGTCTGCACTAATTGTCCAATAATTAAGTTCCAGCGTCTGCCACGATAAACAGCGGTAGCTTAAACGGCATCAAATCATCACCGGCGAGCATCATCGTTTCCATGGACATCAAGGGTACTGGACACCACCATATCAATGACAATAAAAAGGAATATAAATCAAAAATCCCATAATAAAAGGCTGCCCACACCGAAAATAATAAATGCCGGAACAATCGCCGTAATGGGGATCTCGTCAACGGACACTCGTACCGACCTCGCAATTTCATAAAGAGCTTTAAGTCTTTATCATTGGTCTGTGAGCATAAACTCCCGAGAGACAGCCCTTTTTCAATCGCTACCTGCTGGGTAATTTCCCCTTTGGCGTAAGGCTGCGGTGCCTGTTCGTTGATTTTGGCACCAACCGGTGCCATAATAAACAGGTAATAAATAATACCAGTCAATCAAAAACCTGATTGGGCGGAGCTTTACACGTACCAAGTGCCGTTCTTGTAAAAATGCAGAACCACCAATACTCTGGTGAGAAGTCACCATCAAAAAGAGCGACAGCGCCATCGCAATTAAGGTTAAAATAAAAAGTATCACGAGGCTATTTACGACATCGGCCCCGTTTTCCAGCTGCTTTTATACAAAGTCAAAGGAAAACGGAATTGGAACTAGTATCACCGGCTGCCCATATGATTTTGCGATCACCCTAAACTAAAAATAGCACTAAATACTCTAAAAAGCTCAAGATTTTGCGCTTGTGAAAATTGTGCGTCCTGTGTTTGGATTTTTATTCCTCATCCTTGTGGCCTGCCTTTTCTTTTAATTTCGTTAAAATAATCCGCAAAAGGGCTTTTCCGGCAGGTAAAGGTATTTCCTCTTTTGGGGCGACATCTTCCCAGTTTAATTCTGTCAGGAAAGTGATGCCCTCCTTATACACACCGCAATCATTATCTCCCCCACTTGAATGATTTGCAGCATTTTTCCGGGCGAAACATACATTGCTTCGATGAGCCGCATGGATTTTCCCTTTTGTTTGCCTAATTGAATTCCGGCAATCTATGCTGGCAAACTGCGCCGCCCAAATAATCGCAATGAATACCGCTAATAATAACCGATTTCCAAAACTTGTCTGGGCATGGCGGCACATCCTATTGCCTTTGCGACTGCTTCAATAACCCGATCGGTCAAACGGCTTAACAATAAAATCCTGTCCTGCCTGAATGGACTCAATAACCATTGCCTGTTGTCCCATCGCAGAGCACATAATAATATTCGCTTTCGGATCGAGGGCTTTGGTACCTTAACCGCTAATTCCGTCCATTTCCGGCATAGTAATATCCACAACCTAACGGGGCTTTAATTCATTGTACTTTTCAACTGCTTTTGCGCCGTTTTTCCGCCTCTCCGACCACTTCATAGCCGTTTTGGTCAGGATATCTTTAATCATCATCCTCATAAATGCGGCATCATCTACAATTAAAATTCTTTTTATCTGCATTTCGTCTCCTTTTATATCTCTTGTTAAATCCTTCTATTTCCACACCGCTTCCTTGCTGGCAAGGGTGCTTTCGCATGCAGCGACCGTTTTTCGACTACCGGCGGCACTCATTTCAAAATCTCGGTTACTCTGATACTGAAGTTTTCTTCAATTACAACGACCTCGCCCTTGGCTACGACTTTTGCCGTTGACCAAAATATCAGTCGGTTCGCCCGACAGCTTATTTAATTCAATAATGCTGCCCGAGCCAGCTCCAAAAATATCCTTAATGCTTCTCTTGGTTCTGCCCAGTTCCACCGTTACTTCCAGTTGAACGTCCATAATCAGCTCAATATTTTCTTTCTGCTGAATAAAGATGCCATCTCAAAGTTTGCTGGAACTGTGCCGGCTGTCTTCGACCGGATTGGACAACGGCTGCTGACGGCTGATGTGCCGCCGGTGCAGTATAATTCATCTGCGTCGGTGCAGGGTCGGTGCCGGTGCCGGCTGGTCGCCGCCGGAGTCGGCGCCGGTGCAGGTGCCGCCGGGCCAGGTTTGACAGTTTGGTCTCTGCCTGCTTTTTCGTTTCCTTAAAGATACCAATTTACTTCGTTGGCAAATCGACCGGATAGATTTGGGATAAGGTATTGTCAACCAACTCACATCTTAATTCGAAAATCCACTTCAATATAGCGATCCTCTCCACCGGCGTTTTCCAAACCTGGCATCTTGTAAATCAATTTTCGAGGCAACTGGCGGCAAGATATCGACCTTACGCTTGAGCATGACGACAGCGCCGTCGCCGAACCGCCAATCATTTGGTTCATTGCCTCACTGATTGCACTTAAATGCAGTTCTGAGAGCTCCTCTGATAAATTGGTGCCGTCGCCCCCATCATTAAGTCGGTAATCACCTTGGCATCTTCTTCTAAAAAGAACTAAAATATTGTTGCCCTCTAATCCTTCTTTGTATTTGAGCTGCACTGTAACATAGGGAGCAGTATGCTTTTTACGAAAAGTGTCCCAGTCAACAACCATTACTTCCGGTGTGGTAATAGTCACCTTTTGATTTACTAAAGTTGACAGGGAAGTAGCAGACCACACCCATGCTGATATTGGAGATCTCACCAATGGCATCCTTTTCCTCAGAGCCAAGCTCCATTTCTGTTCCTGCCGTTTCCGTCCTGCCAGCTGCACCGAAATCCGCTTCCTCTCTTCTTTGCCTTGAAGCAAAGCATTGATTTCTTCTTGTGACAATAAATCGCTCATTATTCATCCTCCCTATTCATGAGCACCGGTAATCATAACTGCATTTTTCCCCGGACGAGAGTCCGGCCTTTTGCGTAGAACTTCGGCAAGTTTCCAACCAATACGTCCACTTCTTCCGTAATCTTGCGATCCAGACGAATAATATCGCCGGGCTGCAGATGAATAAAGTCGTCAATCAAAATATTTGTCTTACCCAGAATAACCTTAACCGGGTTTCTGACGAATTCAATCTGCTTTTCAATATACTGTCCATAAAGCTCCACATTCGTTTCTTTCGCGGTGCTAAACCAGTATCTTGTATTCAATTTATCAATAATCGGCTCAATCGTAATGTAGGGTACACAAATATTCATCAGTCCTCTACGCCGCCAATTTTCAGATTCAATGTAATCAACGCTACAATTTCCGTAGAGCGAAATAAACTGTGCAAATTGAGGGTTGGTTTCGATTCGCGTTAGTCTTGGGTGATATTTACCACTTTTTCCAAACCTCAACCATCTCATCAATCATAATCGACATTACCCTTTGAATCACCGTCTGTTCAATCTCGGTAAAATCTCTCCCTGATACAACCCTGCGCCGCTCCTCCTAATAGTCGGTCAACAATCGCAAAGCCGATATTCGAAGACATTTCAATGACAAAGTTTCCTTTAGCGGTCGCACCTCTAAAATCCCCAGCAAAACGGGGTTTGATAAAGAGTTGGCAAACTCGGAGTGAGTGCCTCTGAGCTGATAACCTCTAATTGACAGGGCGTTCTCATTCTTCCTGAGGTAATGTTGCAGAGTAGTCTGGCATAATGCTCATGAATAATCTCTAATGTTCTCAAATGGTCATAGCGAACTTAGCAGGTCTGGCAAAATCATATTCCTTAACCTGTTTTTCATTTTTATCCGCCTGATGTTCGTCTACATCCAGTTCTCCGGCGTTTAACGCATTTAGCAGACTGGTCTATCTCGCTTTGGCTTAGAATATCGCTCGACCTCACCTCCTTACAGCACAGTATGTATGTTTCATCTCTATTTTTGGCTTGATAAAACATCAGAAAATACCACATCAATAATAAATTGGTTTCAAACAATTTCCGAACCATCGTCAAGCAGCTCCGTCTTTAATTCCCAGCTGCAGCTCTACACTGGCAAACGGATTGTCCGTTCTTTCTTTTATCATTGTTTGGATTCGGTCCCGAACCAGCCCTTGCTTGGCGGCAAATTGTGCCAACACATCTTCCGTATCTTTTTCTTCGTTGTTTAGGATAAAAGCCGATATTGACAACAACGCTGGTCGACTTCTTTTCCCCTTCCTTCGGAGGATAGGTAAAAATGAGTTGTTTTTCCATGCTATATAAGGTTTGCTGCAGCCAAAGGAATATTGGTTGATATCGGTAAATCGCTCTGCGACACTGCCGCCACAGTAGCCAGTTCACTTTTTAAATACCATTGACTGACGCTAAGGTTACTCACACACCACGATTGCCACCACTGTCAAAAGCCAGATTGATAATAGGTAATAATTTTTCCACAAGTAAATCCTCCCTTGATCCTTCATTGTTTTTGCTAATGTCTTTCGACATCCTTATTCCTTTGGTGTACTCTCACTGCTGTGCCTGCACTTCCGGTTTTGATGTCAAATCTTTTTCTTCGACCATTTTTCTCTTCGGTCTTTAACAGCAATTTTAATCTCTGCCGACAGTTTGTGCGCCCGTCCTCCGGCGTTGTGAACGACGGGTATCAATCGGGTGAAACTCGCCATAACCGGTACTGGATACCTTTTGCGGGTCAAAGCCATGCAGATATTGACCAATCTTCCTCTACGGCAATTGCTCTGGGCGCCGACAGGTAGCGATTGCTTTTTGGTAAAAAGCCTCGTGTTAATCGGACGATTGTCCGTGTGACCTTCTACCTGAATATCGTAATTATTGTATCTTTCGCTTCTTTGAGCACCTGAGCCCACGTCTTAATCGCCTCCAATCGCATCGGGCTAGCTCTGCACGACCGCTATCAAAACAAATACTCTCCACTGCGAGCACATCTCACATAATTCGGGTATAAGAAACCTCCACTCAGAGTTTTAGAATCATCTTTCTTTACCTCATTTTGAATTCGAGTGGCGATTTTTCTTGGCTGTTTCGCCTTTGTCTTTCCTCTTTCTCCTGCTCGTTCATTTCTTTCTTGATTTTGTTCTGTTTTCCTCCTCAGCCCCGTCCCCTGAGTTCGGAAATAATCCACTAACACCGCCGCTAGCGACCACAGCAATATTTTTCCAGCTGGACAGTGCAGAATTTACATCAACAACTCTCCGCCAACCAACGCTTGCCGGCTCGGCATAAAGTCAGCCATATATTCCCCGGGTATGGGTAAAATATTCCATGACCTTCTGGAACTTGTCCATCTTGATTAATTGTTGACATAGAAAACAGCAATACAAAAGAAACATAACAGCAAAGGTTACCGTGTCGCCGGTAGAGTTCATCTCACGCCGAGCTCCGCGCGCCCTCGCCGCCTGATTTTTCTTTTCGCCATATTTACTCACCTGCTTCCGCATGTTTCCGCCGACATCACCGATTGCATCTTCGGCGGCAGGAACGTCAGCTTTTCTTCACACTCTCAGGTTTTCCCCGGCTCGAATGGAAAGCGGTCAATCCTTCCACCATAACTCTCCTTTACCATCATTTTCTTTCCAGTTGACGAATTTCATAGCTTAGAAGAGGAATGGCAATAAAGTTAGCCATCAGCGAACCGTATAACGTGGTAATCAACGCCACGCCGCCATCGCAGGACCGATTGCCGAAGAGTCACACCTAACCGCTTTTAACATTACGTTAATCAAAACCAATCAATGTACCAATCATACCCTCACTGCCGGGCCCAGGTCGCCGACCTTTTACCCAGAACGACTTGTGCAGAGCCATGCTGAAATTCTTCAATATAAATACTCCGTTTCAAAATATTCCGAACCAGCTCCGGATCCGCTGTACCGATACCACGATTAATAAGATACCTTTCTCTTTAAAAATGCGTCGTTGACATTTGATTCGCCGCCTCTTCTAAGGCTACACAGTCCCTCTTTCCGCAATATTGGAAAGCTGAATAACGTCTTGGATCGCCTTTCCCTTCATTCGTGATATCTTTGAGTCACCAGTCCCGCTCCCTTTAAGCCGTTGATAAACTTTCGTCATCGGGAACGTAATCATCACCGATGCTAACGTTCCCGCCAACAACGATCGCTAACGGACGCCGGATCAGCAGAGGTTCGCCAAAGAGCCTATACCGGCGTTCAAAAATAATGGAAGCTACAAAAAGAATATTCCTAATATCAACAATAATTGATGCTAAATCCACAATTCCACCTCATCTATTCCAATCTCTATTTAATGATAAATTGCATTTTTATGGTCGTATACCCAGCACGATACAGTTTCCTCTTTTGTTTCTGACAATCAGCTTACCGGTCGTCAGAGTAATAATCGTATCTGGCGTTTCTTCGACGACTTCATAATCAAGTCTTCGTTGAGCAAAATCTCCACATTGTTGCTTGGTAACATATATCATCTGTCTCCTCTTTCTGCTCTTCATTCTCTCCGACTGTCCGTAACTGTTTCACCAGTACACAAACCGTCTAATTATTATAACAATATTACTACCAAAAAGTAAAAGTCTTTATAAAGTTATTTATTCAGCAAAAGGAAAGCTTGATAAAAGAAATCAATTCTTCTTCAGGCTTTCCTTTTCAATAAACTGTTATCTCTTTAGATTAACTAATTTCCTGCAAGATTTCATCTTGAGGTTGTAATTACTCTTGAATTAGCTTGAGAAGCCTCTTTGCGTTTGTAATCATTTCCGTAAACTCAAGGGAGGATCGCGTTACTCATTCTGGCACACCTGCGAATTAATTTTAGAGCCGAGAGCAGTAAAATCGTCTTTGCCGATAGACCGTTAAACTCACCCTGAGTTCGACTGTCGTCACTAAATAGGTTTCTCGCCCTCTTTCTGCAAGCCTGCCAGTTGTCAAAAATCCGCCGCAGCAATTTGTCCGTAAGAGTCGAATCCCGTTGGGAATACTTTTGCCATAATCCGTCCGTCGCCACCAATCAGATAAGCTGGTCATCTTGCCGGTCGCATTACCGCGTACCGACCTGTATCCCTTATCACCACGCACGCCTTCAACCGCAGTATTTCCGAGAACTGCGCAATTTGCGTGAAAAATCAATTTCAATATCCGAGTCTAGATTTGAGATCCACTTTCTGCCGTCATAATCTTTAAACTTCGCGCAAAGCAGTCGGGTTGGCGATGTTACCGGCGCATCGAAGGTCAGCGTTACCGCGATTCGGATCAATTGCCATATTCGGGTTTCGTCGTCGGCGTAATATCGCTTACCGTTTTGATCAGTTTACCTTTTCCGGTGTCAACTGATAAGATGCCGGATTGCCAGATCCTTCTTCACCCGAAACTGAGGCAGTATAAGGATGTACCTGACTATGCATAAAGTTCATCGTTATCGGTGCACCAACGCCGTACTTTGCACCCGCAGTGAATCGTTTTTGCTCGATGCGTTACCGCTAATCATGCCTTTGGTCGTGCTCAGGGGAACTATACATTTTTCAGCACTCATAATCTTAAGCGGCGTTACTTGCCTTTTGATTTGTTCCGGCCGATCCGGATCCGGTTTCCAGCCCATAACATATACCTGCCGGATTAACCAAATTACGGCGACATCTACCCGAAACGCACCTGCCTCGTAAACTTGGTACCCTCTGCATTTCTAACGATAGCCATTGCCTTCAATCTTTAAGTCCGTAACAATATCCGTCCGTCACGCGATGCACCCTCGTTCATATTGATGTCAATCGATTGACATTGGCACCAAGACCAATTCAGCATCGCCGGGTTACGACCGCCCAGATTCGGTGTCGGGCCGGATGCTCCTGCAGGTTCTGGCTGAATACTTCGGCAGAACAGCGTCCGACTAGCCTTAAAACCGGTCGTATTTACGTTACGAAGAAATATTGTTGCGATAACGTCCATCTTTGTTTGATGAACTCTCAGTCCGATACACGGAATACATTGAACGCATCATAATGCGTAACCTCCCTAATTTCTGCTGTGGAACTTTCTTCATCTCTGTCCGAAAAGTTTTGCCTCCTTACCAGCGTCCGCTACAAAAACCACAGCCCCGTCAATATTAGTGCAAAACATGATTTTTGTTTCTCGCCGCTTCTAATGCGGTGATTACTGTCGCATTTTTGACACTGACCACATACGCCAGCATTATCCATAAGCATCAACGATTCCCTAATTCTTTGGCCTGGGCATTATGTACGCCCTCGTTCCAGTATTCCGGCTTTATCGAGCTGTAATGTCCCGGTGCTGAATCTGCTCCAATGCATGCTAGAAAAAGTCAGTTCGGGAAGACAGCTTTATTTTGTAAAGCCTGCGTGAAAAGCTATTTCCTTCCGTCGACCTTAGGTGCTTGCGGCCTAACTTCGCTTTTGAACCTGCGTAATGCTTTTTAAATTGATTAATATTCATCATACCCTCCACGCCGAAATGCTTTCACCGTCGGGATTTACGGTCTTCGCAGCGTTTGCACCGTTTGTTCCAGCTCTGCTACTTTTCGTTAATTCTACGATTTTTCCGCTAAAAAGCTCAGCGTCTTTTGGTCGTTTCCTCATTTACCAGCTTAACTCTGGCGACTTCGACTTCTCCTTGCCGTCCTTTGTCCGGATAATGGCATTTTTGCTTGGCACCCTGTTCAAGATTGGAAATGCCAATCACCTGCCGGCAATCGTTATCGTTTTCTGACCGCTTGTTTCGGTAATTTCGCTATGACCTGCTTATTTAACAGCAAATTGGTCTGCATCACTTGCAATCTCTAACTGCTTGGATAAGACTTCTGCATCTAAGGTCGTACCATCATTGATTGTCTTAACGGTGCTAAGCTCCAACTCTTTCTGGTTACCGTCTAAGCCTTGAATAATCAAATAGGGTTTGTTTTCATCATCATTAACGGCAATTACTTTTCCCTCAACCTTGGTAATTTCTCCACTATCCTCGCTTTTTCAGCCGCCTCTACGTTCTTGTTGATGAGAGCACCTTGCCTGATTCAGCTGAAATGCCGAGTTCAAGTTATTCATTTGCTCATCGCCGTAAACTGAGCCATTTGCGCCAAAAACTCTTTGTCATTCGTCGGTTCTAACGGGTTTTGATAACGCAGCTCAGTCGTTAAAAAGCTGCAAGAATGCGTCCTCGCTTAAATCATGCCGCTGGTCCGCTTTTTGAAAATGTGTTTGTCCCGACCTTATTCAGGATTTCGTTTTGTGTTGCTTCTATCACACCGTTCTCGCCATACTTTCCTCCTATGCCGTAAAAATCAACCGTTCCGGTCACAAGATTAATCTCTTCCCTGCCGGCGCTTCTTCCCTACTTCTGTCGCGGGCAATCGTTTCGAAAATCTTCTGGTTTTCTTTCTTCATGGATTCTTGATTTTGTTCTTTTCGGCTTATCTCCGGCAAAAATAATTCACCGTATCGCCAACTACTACTTTAACATCTGCTACCCGAATGCCTTGTTCTGCCAAATGCGTCTTTTAATTGGCTAACCCAGCTTCCAGTTGTCTTAACCGCTTCGACTCTGCCACGAACTGACCGGTTACCTGTCCCTGCCGGCTAACAACCTGAAATGCCAGCTTCCAAATGCTCGGGTTTAACTGAACGGTTAGTTTCGAAGCATCGCCTGTTCTCTGCCGTAAACTTCGTTACGACCTGCTGGAAAATATCCGTTTGCCGAAACCGTTGTTGTTACTTTTTCTAAGCCCTCTGCCGTCACAATCATTCGTTCTTCGGTAACTACTACCCTGCAAAATACTTCCGGTAATGCCTGTTTTGTTTCGCCGCCCTCTTCTTTCAAAGAGCTTTTCTTCTTGCTTCGGCGCCCGGCGACTACCTTTCATTGCGTAGTGTCTTCCGGTAAAGCCGTCTGATTGCCGGTATCACTGTCGCTACCGGTTTGTCCGGTCAGTTTTCTTTCACCGGAAAAGCCTCTCGTAAAAGCTCGCAAACCTCTTCTTTGGTCGCTCCGCTTTCGGTTAATGTCTTCATTTCAGTTGCGGCTCTCCTGCTTTTTGCAAGCAACCTTCAGCCCAACCGCCGCTCTGATTCTGTTAGGAGCTGACTGACATCCATTCCCTAACCTCATATAAAGCTGCAAAACAGCGGGATTGAGTAAATCCATCACTTAACCCCAGAGTGTTAAGCCACCGCTTCATATCCTCCCCGGATAAGCTCTGCGTTTCCTGCACATCCTCGGTAAACGCTTTCAGCTTTTTGGACGGCTCCTTCTGCCTTATCGGTCGTTGCCTTTTGCTTCTTTGGCTACGCCCTTACCAGGCTGGCTTTTCTTCGACTTTTGCTCTTCGGTCTTTCCTTCCGGCTTTGCCTGCACATTTCTCTTTGACAGGGGTCGCGTCTCCGGTCGCGGGAGCTCTCCCACCTTTGACCGCTACCGGCTTTTCTGCCTGTGCTGACTTTGCAAGAATCCTGAAAGGCACTGGTCCTTCCATAAGCGGTAGACTTTGTTCGCCGAATAGGTCGCCGTCAATAAACCGCCGGTCAGCCGAGTCACGCGTGCCGCATTAATTGTCGGTGTTGCCATTGCTACCTCCTTTCTGCTTTTTCCGGATACAGATACGCCGTAATTCTGGCGGCTACCTTTGGCTCAAGCTCATTCATAATTTTCCCTGCCTGAGCGGTATCCAAGTTTTGTATAATCATTGCTACCATTTCCAGCCTGGTCGTACCATGCTCTCCAATACCTTAGCTGCGGGCTTTGGCTTCATCTCCGCATAAACCTTAGTCAGTTTATCCAGCTCTTCTTTGACTGCCAGATCCATCATCGTTTGCTGGTAAAGCCGAGCGGCATTGTCCGGATTCATTTTCGATACCAGTCGGCAAACGTCGCTGATCGCCGGAACGAACAATCAGTTCATCCAACTCCTGCTTGTCCTTTTCATACGCCAGCTGATCAAAAACTGCCAGCCTTTTCATTTTCCGCTTTCAAGCTTTTGCACCTGCTTCAATAAAATATCGGACCTCTTCTGTCTTTTTCTTCAGTTCTGATTCATTTAATTTTATAATTTCTTTTTAGTTCTTCCGGCGTTTCTTCCGTTTCCACGCAACCGGCTCACCGGTTTCCGGATCAATTTCACTGCGAGCACTTCCGGCGCAGATAAACATACGATAACAGCCATAGTTCTCATGGACGGTCCCAGTGTTGTGCCGAGCCCCAATACATTCATTCGCGCAGACAGAAAACACCAGCAATAAAACAGGAGTGTTAATATCACAATTAAAAATACCTGTCAGCGTGATCCCTTTTTCTCTTTTTATCGTCTGCGATTTGTAAATCCGTTGCTTTTTCTTTTCTTTTGCCATGGTTTGACCTCTGATTCCTGCTATATTTAAAGCTTACCTGTTCATCTATCAACTTAATCGCTTCCTGCTTTTCTTCCTCGTAATAAGCTTCATGTGCTTTTTCCTGCAGGATTTCATAGTTTTCTCTCTCCTGCATCGCTTTTTCGATAATTGGTCTCTTTGCGTACCACCTGATCCTCTAATTCATAGAGTTTAGCGATTGCTTCTTTTCTCTCTTTGCTTTCAAATAAGCAATTTTATTTTGCACCGCCGCCATCCTGAACCCGACGTGATTGCTTTTTCAAAACACTTGATTTTCTTCCTGAATAAGCCCCCGATCTCGGCTTAGCTCCCGCCGCTGTAAAGTCCCGCCGCCGCACCGCCAGACCGTATTCCATTTGATATTGCGACTCCAGCTTTTCTTTAATATTTAATACGCTTTGCAGCCGAAATTGAAACTTTGCCAAAATAAAACTCCTTCCGCCAGCCGAAACGGAAAAACTACCTGTTTCGAGTCTTTAGTCATCGCTATTGACAATGTCCTTGAGCATCTGAATCCTCTCATCAAAGGAATAATAATCGCCAACCTCCTGCTGTGAAATCACCGGTTGATGGCGTCAATCTTTCGAATCGCCTTATCAATTTCGCATTGGAGCCGTCAACATATGCTCCGATATTGATTAAGTCCTCTGTGCTCCTGATAAGTCGCCATAAGCGCCCGCATCTCCGACGCCGGGTCTTTTGTGCTCGGTATCTGCCACTTCTGACATAACACGAGAACGGACTGCAAAACGTCAATTGCCGGATAATGATTTTTATTGGCAATTTTCCGGTTCAGCACAATATGTCCGTCCAAAACACCTTCAGGCTGCACCGTAATCGGTTCGTTCATATCATCACCGTCAACCAGCACCGTATAAAGCGCTGTAATCGAACCTTTATCCGAGTTTCCCGCTCGTTTCTAAAGAAGCGGCATTGCCGCTAAAACGGACGGCGTGTAACCCGGCTACCGGCGGCTCTCCAATTGCTGCAGTCCAATTTTCTCTCTGCGCCATCGAAAACCGAGTCAGCTATCCATCATCAGCATTACGTTTTGCCCTTATCCTGAAAAATATTCGGCAATGGCAGTTGCTGCTTTTGGCGACTTTTTGCCGCTCCATTGCTGCCCTGTCGGACGTTGCACACACAACCACGCTCTTTTTAAGCCCTCTTCACCCAAATCCTTTTCTACAAACTCCCTGACCTCTCTGCCCCGCTCGCTAATCCAAGGCAATCACGTTGACGTCTGCCAGCATTTCGGCAATCATGCCCAGCAAGGTACTTTTTCCCACACCAGCCGCCCGCAAAGATACCCAACCCACTGTCCTGCCAATGGTTAAAAGCCGTCTATCGCTTTAATTCCCATTGGTAAATAGTTCTCAATCTCGAGCTCGCTGCAGGATCCGGCATTATTTCAATATTATAAAAGCTCTTCCGTATAAAAGATGCCTTGTTATCAATCGGTTTACCCAGTCCGTCCAGCACCCGCCCTAAGAGATCGTCCGTTACCGACACCTGTAGGGGCGTGCCCAATCGACTTTGACGTGACCCCCGGTCCAATTCTTCCATATCATCCAGTGGCATCAGCAACATTATTTTCCCGAAAGCCAACAACCTCCGCCAGTACCGTCCGCCTTAAATCCTAAGCGAAGTAATCAGGCAGGCATCGCCGACATTGACATTCGGTCCCAAAGACTCAATCGTAAGGCCAATAACTTTATTGACTCGTCCCAAAATGCTCAATATGGCTTTTTATGAAGCATTTTTCATATTTTTCAAACTCAATCATGCCCCTGCCTCTGCTGTTGACTGTGATTTGTTGCCTTTGTTTTTGGCTTGTTCTTTTGTGGAAATGCCGGTTTGCGACTCTGTGACTAATTATTTTTCTTTTCTTCATAATACTGTAGATGAGCCGAAGTTCATCGGCAATTCCTTTTAGCTGAACATCTAAAGCTACATTCGATATTACCCATAATGGTTTCAATAATGCATTGATCTTTTCTTTAGAGTCTTATCTTTTAGCACCTCAATCACCAGCTTTTTCGCTTTAATTCTTTCGGTCAGCTCCGCCTTTGCTCCAAAACATAATTCAAGTCATACCGGATACCCGAATGATTAAATCTCTGCAGTGAAATTCCTGCAAGCCCATTCGAATCAAAACTGAATCAGCGTTTCTTCGTTTTGGCTCGCCTTGCCGACTAATTTCTCCAGCATGCCTTTTTAGCCACAAAAATCATCTTGCCTTCCAGTTGGCGAAGCTCTCGCAGTATCTCGTCTCTGATAGTGCTGGCGCAATTCTTTTCGATATTCTCTTTTTCAGCGTATTCCTGCTCCAGAATCTCCCGCCATCGCTCCAGCTCCACTTTGACTTCTGCAATGCCGGTATTATACGCCTCTTCGTAAATCTTTGCCTTTGTCGCATTGGCTTCTTCTAAAATCTGATCTGCCTCTGCTTGTCTTTCCTCTACTTTCTCCGCCCACTCTTCTTCTAAGTGAGTGGTACGCTCTTCCGCCTCTTTGTTTATGGTTTCGGCGGCATCCTGGCTGCCCGAATCAGCGCATTATCTTCCGGCAAAGGCTTCGGCACGATTTGCCGCACCTCTGCGATGCTTTGAATGACCTCCGGAGAAAGTGTGTGTAATTTTGTTTAATGATTTTGAGACAACGATCCGCGTCACCTCCGCCTCTGGAAATAACGATCTCTTGTGCGTCTTCAAGCTTTCTAATTACTCCAACAATCGTCTGCTGGGCTTCTTCGAGTATCCTTAAGCCGAACCGGTCCCATAAATTCTATTTCTTCTTTAATCATGACGCCAAACGTTTGGAGAGGTTCTTAAGATCAGGCTCTGGTTTCTTCGCTTTTGTCCCTTAAGGGCAACAGCCAAAACATTGTTATCCACTTCACGCAGACATCGTCGCACTGAGCCGATCGTCCAGGTCAAAATGTCTCGAACACAAACATCTTCTTTGTGGGATTTCTCTGCCAATTCCGCATCTTCGAGCTCCAAGGTTTCATGATATGCTTCTCGGTTGCCCGATCGGCGGAGTTTAAGATATCGACGACCGCCTCGATACCGCCGACAATCGTAAAGTCTTGCGTTACCAAAGACGACAGCTTTCTTTCTAAAAATCTCTTCGACGTCCTTAATGACATCCGGACTCGTTCTATCCATCTTAGCGATTCGGCGAGCAACATCGGCTTGCTTTTTCCGGCGGCAGTGCCGCCAAAACCATGGACGCCTGACCGGCATTCAAATGCGATAAAAATCAAAGCGATTGTCTGGATTTCATGCTCGTCTTGAATAAAGTTAAGTAGCTGTGCCGGTTCCGTCTTTCGAATAAACTCAAACGGTCTGACCTGCAAAGAAGACGTCAGTCTGCCGATAACTTCCAGCGCCTTATCCGTACCCAAGCTTTTTCCAAAACATCCTGGCATAGCTGATACCACCTTCAGCAATATATTGCTGAGCGACACAAATCTCATAAACTCATTGAGCAGTGCTTCTTTTGATCGGCACTGATTGATCTGGTATTAGCAATCTCTAAGGTCAGCTGTTCAATCTCGTCCTCTTTCAAAAACTTAAAGATTTCCGACGAACGCTCGGTCCCAAAGAAATCAACAAGTCGCAGCTTTTTGAATTCCTCTTGATTCCATTTTATCAGCATTGATCATTCAACCAGTTACGCAGCAAGGTCGCCGCCGCTTCCGGATTTTCATCCACAAACTTTTTCAACCTGGATCGGACTTCCGACTTGACCTCGGTAATCGGGGTCTTTTGGTTCTTCCGTTCTGGTGCTGAGTCAAAAGCTGTTCCACCGAAAGCTCCGGCTCCGTCTTAACCACTTCAACCGGTTTCCGTGCCGAGGAAGATTGCAATTGCCAGTAAGATGACCATTAACAGGATAATGCAGTAAAAGTATAATCCTGAGTTACATTATTCGAACTTGGTTTATCAATGAACTTGCATTCTTCCATAAGCCAGCACGGCGGGGTTAGGAATATTATTGGTTTGCTCTCGCTAATCAGCGTGATAATATCCGGATCAACCTCTAACTTGCGCCGTACATTCGTGCTCCTTAAAAATCCTCCCAGCTCAAATCGTCTAAGGCTGGCTTCCATCAAAGCCTGATCATAGACCTTAAACTTATTCAAAACTACCGCTACACTCGATTCCTGATATAAGATAGCGCCGTTTGGCTGATAGGTTGTCGATTTCTCCGCATCAACCCTTAGCATGCCGTCTTGCTTTCCTCGGTGGTCGAGTTGGAATTGCCTGCCGGTGTCAGATAAGTGGGACGTCGTTTCCTGATTGGCGTCCGTTCCTACCGGATTGGCATTTTTCTGTATTGCTGGTTTTCAATATCGCCGTTCTTCCTCAGAAGTAACGCCCTTGGTCGCACCTCCCCATCGGACTGCATTTTTCCGAAACAACGGTTGATTCACTAAAATCAATCTTCAAATCAGCACGGTTGCTAAAGCGTCATCACATTCTCCCCGAGAGAGCAAAACAGAACGAACCTTTGCTGAATTTTAAAAGCTCCTGCTGTACCTTGTAGTCCAAATTGCCGTTAACGCCGTTTGAGACTGCCTGCCGCATCGCCATCGTATAAAGGCGTCCGGTGGTATCTAAAATGGAAATATGGTTCTTATCCAGATTTTTCGCATATTTAGAAACGCAAAGAAACAATACCCAGCACCTGCTTTTCGGTAATTTCATCTTTTAACTTCAGGGTAATGGCGCCGATGCCGGCGTCTGATCATCTAAGACCGTCCGCTCCTCGATCCGCCATAACAATCGCCACATCTGCATCAGCGACCACATCTAAAAAGCTCAATGCTTTTTCCAATTCACTCTGCAAAACAGTTTTTTGCTAAGCGTTTTCTTCTCTGCGTCATGGTCAAGCTTTCGTTCTCAAACAGCTTATCATAATCAATTTGGTCTGCTGTTGAGATTCCCGCCCGCCGCAAGGCTAACGTTGCGTTTTTGCCTTTGGTCTGCGTTCAATGTAAATAGCAGTTGCATTGTTTTTCGATTGTATATTTAATTTTTCTCGGCATCGAAAACTTCTTTTTCATCGAGGTTTACACGTGCCGGATCCATATTGCGTTCAAACAAAACATGCTGCGGTCGATTCAGATAAATCACCAAAATCGTAATCGCCACTATCGCTACCACTAAAATTGCGATAAACTGTATCTTCTGCTTACGCTCAAAACTGATTCCCGAAGTCTTTGTTATTTGTTCCGATATACGGGTTATAAAAAGCTGGCATTTTCACACCTCAAAAATCATAGCAATAGTTGCCGGTAACCTTAAAAATAAAAAGCTTTTCTATACCTGCAAACGCATAATTTCATTATACGCTTCGAAAACGAAGTGCGCAGGCGCACCGTAAATTGAAGCGACGCACTGGCGATTTCTTGAGCCGCCATCACTCAGCGATATCGTCCGTCTTGCCCAGTGCAAAGTCGATGCCCTTTTGATCAGCTCCTCGAATCAATTCATTTGTCGTAGACAACTGATCTGGCGACCGCTTTTTGAAAAACTTCACCGAACGACTCGGAACCGAGTTTTTCTTACCTCAATGTGTCCAGCATCTTAGCTTCTAAGCCTGCCGGACCAATCTCGATATATCATCTTCTATCCCTATTCTGCCAATCTCCAGCGCCTTACTAATCATTGCCTTTGAGTTGCATTAAAGGCGGTCACATTCTGCCTTTCAGGAGTCGATGTGCCGAAATCAATCCGTCATTTCCTGAACTACATTGACGTTTCGGATAACGAACATAGCCATTTTTCATCGGCATCCGGATGATTCGGCCCATAAACCGATGTCAACGGAGAACGGTCCTGCAAATGCGAGCCGCTTTCACGCCGCCATTTGCCTGTTTTCCCATAAAATTGGTCAAAATATCTTTAAATTCACGCTACCGTGCATGGGTTTCAAAAGAGCACCGTCTGACGCCGGTAAGGCTTGCCATCAGCAGCTCTGGTTGTTTTGACATTTGCTAAGTTCTGAGCAATAATATCCGCCCGCACTCTTTGCGCCGTCATACCGGATGCACTGATTTTCATCGAATCAAAATAAGCCATCTTTTCTCCTTCCTCCGCTGTTTATTCATTGCCATTTTCAATCTGGAAAAATTGCAATTCATCGCAATCAACGCCTGATAACGCTGTGTGTTTTCCGCCAATCCGCTGACTCGGTATCCATATCCACATTGTTTCCGTCCGGGCGATAGCTCAAGCTGGCTTTATCGGTGTAAACCTCCGGTCGAACGCTTTTCTAACCTTTCCATATCAATCCGGCGACGACTGTCCACCGCATGGCGCAGTTGATCCTCGAACTTAACATCCAAGCGCTTTATACCGCCACATCACTGTTTGCCATATATGGGCAATCACCTGATTTCTTTGCCAAGTTGCGTTGATTGCTTTGCGATACAAAGTTTCCACCTGAACCGGCAATCAATCCGTTTGTCATGGTTTCCCCTTTCCAAGAGCTTTCGTTTTCTATAGGCTCGTCTGTCTCAAAATCATAGTATAAATTTAGTGTCGGCAAATCCCGGCAAAATCTTTTATAACAATATTCATAATATTTTAAATACTATTCTCTTGATTCTCAGCACGCTGATAATCCCACAACAGGAAAAGCGTAGTGGACTTCCCTGTGTTTGGTCTTTATACCTGTTCTAAATTGTCTAATTCTTTGAGTAAATTATCATTCACTACGCTAATGAATGTTCCTTCATGCCCAGCGATCGGGTTTCACTACTCGGCAGATTCTTAATTTACGCAAGCCGTTAACGATAACCGAGCGAGTAATCCCGGCCTCGATCCGCTACCTTAGACGCACTAAAATGCCCTCGTTACCTTCTAATTCATGGAAAATATGACGCACCGCCTCCTGCTCAGAAAATGACAGCGTAGAAATTGCTGACCGCACCATGATTTTGCTTTGCATGAGTTTCTTCGGACTCTTCCTGGTTAACTGGAACGAGTAATCTCAATCCCACTACCGTAGCCGAATATTCCGCCAAAAATCAAATCGTCAATCATATATCTCTGCCGCAGACGGTGCATAAAAAAGATTGTACCGAGCCGTTCTCCGGCAATATCCACAGAGTGCCAGCCCCAAATATCCTTGTGCCGTAATGTCATCACTAAAACCAAGGGTAACTAAATTAATATTCTCCTTGGTTGATAGAATATTCAGTAGTCGGTCATTTAGTTTTTCGTTGATGTATTCACCAGACTTGGTTGTTAAAAATTGTTCAATAATTGGAATATTGTGTCTTTCATAAGATGCCAGTAGTTTCCTCCGGCTGATAATCAGTACGGTCGAGTCCATCACTCGCCCATTACCTCGGAAATGTCAGAAAATCGATTCTCTCATCACCAGTTCTTTGGAGCAGTGCGATTAATTTTTCTGGTTTTGTCCAACAATTGTACGCTCATCTTCATCCTCCTGATTCAAAAAATCATTTTTATACGTGGACCGTTTTGGTACACGCTAAAGAAAAGAAATGAAAACTGTCGCTTAAAACCAGCGCTGAGAAGCTGATTTTACCATTTATGTCATGCTATAATTCATTTTATCTTAATACTGTTTTATAACGTATTTCTTAATGAGTACTTTATTCATTATAACTCAAAATCAATTTCTTTTCAACCTAAACCGCCAAATAATTTTAAGAATTTTCAAACTTTGTCTGTCGCCCCGGTTTTATTGGGTCTAACTATCTATTTACTGCCGCGCCACAAACTATTTGGCATATCAAACTCCGATCCCCAACAATTTATGGCGGCTTACAAATTTAAGCTATTTGTCCTCATCCATATCTTCAATATGCTTATCGCCTCATTTGCACAAAGCAGCTTCTTGCCCTTGCGCAGTCATCGAGCCACCAACGCTCACATTTTGGCAACCGGTTCGTTCCAGACCATAAAATCACATTCCGGATTGTTTTCCGCGTACCAGCAGCGCCGTCCCTGGTCTTTTTAATCTGCACCGCCCCGCCGCATTTGGAAGTAAAGCACGCCTGAAAGCACTTCAAAAATAGGGCTTGGTGTTATTACACCTCGAAAGCCCGGACAAGCCAAAACTCCCGTAACGCCCTAATTTAATCTGCCATATGGCGTCCGCATTTCTCACACAGGATATCGTTTCTTCGTCCTTCATCTCGACCTTTCCAGCTCTTTCTCTGCTCGTTCCACATCTTCCACCAGCCCCGGATAAAACTCTCGCGGCTGGCGTCGCCAGTCAGCGTTTCCGTCCTCAATCCGATCTAATTTTTCTTCCATTTCCGCCGTAAACTCGATGTTGACGATATCGTCAAAATATTGAGTAATAATCGCATCTACAACCTCCCGAGCTCGGTTGGAAAAAGGACTTTTGCTCCCTTGGCGACATATCCCTCGTTAAAATCGTACTAATTGTCGGAGCGTAGGTGCTGGGCCTGCCAACGCCGTTTTCTTCTAAGAGCTTAACCAAAGACGCTCTCGGTATACCGAGCAGGCGGCTGGGTAAAATGTCTGCTGTTTTTGGCTATTTTTATTTTCAGTGCCATGCCCCTGCTTTAGCCCCCGAGAAAATCGCCACGATTAGCGCCGCATTTTTCTTCCTCAACCTCCTGATATAGCTTTAGATAGCCGTCAAACTCCAGACTCTGACCGGACGCCCGCAGTTCGTACCGACTTGAAGTCATTCGTTCGGTTTTATATTCGGTCGCCGCCATTGGCTCGCATAAAGCAGCGGCGCCAAATCGCTGAGTACAGACGAAACTGATCCCGGCTCAGCGCCTCTTTTACGTCCGCTGGGGAAAGCTCCGGCACGGACGGCCGAGTGCTTCGATGTGCATCTTGGCTTCTCCCTTTTTGTGTTTCTTTTTGGTGCATCGGTTCCGCAATACTTTTCCCGCCGTACTCGCTACGAATCAGGGGCATCGGTCGCCGTCGCCGCCTCGGCAGCAATCCGAATACGAGTCCGTTCTTAAATAAGTAACTCAAGCCAAGCGTTCCTGCCTTCGGAATATCCACGCCTTCATAAAGTTTGCTGCGCCAGTCGCATCGTTTTGCTGTCGTAAAGTTTAAGGCCTTTTGCCGCTCTCTTGCTGTAGGCACTGGTCTGAAACGGCGTGAGACGCTCCGCCGACGAGTGCTTTTCTTTCTTTTTCCGCCAGCACCGGCTTCCCTTTGCCAGCTCCGCCAGCACTTTTTCCGTTTCCGCCTCACTGGTTAATTCCATTTTTGCCGTTTGCCCCATAAAATCCGCTTGGAAACAGATGCTTTCCTTCTGGTATCGGTCAGGCTTTAGCTGCAAAGTCCAATATTCCTGCAGTAAAAGCCTCAATTCTTTTCCCTGTTCGCAAATTAAATGCGTGCCACCGACTGTACCCGTCCCGCTGATAAGCCCTTTTGACTTTTTGCCCATAGAAGCGGATCTGATTTTATAACCCACAATTCGGTCCAGTACCCGCCGCGCCTGCTGAGCGTCCACTCAAATCCTATCTATTATCGCTTTTTAATAGAAGAAGACACCGCTTGCTTTCATCTAATTTTCATTAAAGGTAATCCGGTAAATTGGTGCTTTCATCCCTCTAAAATAGTTTGCAAGTGCTAAGAAATGGCTTCCTCTCGGTCAGGGTCCGTTGCTAGATAAATCTTGTCACTGCTTCTTTCTTTAGAGTGGCAATCATGGACCTTTTCCCCGAATGGTAATATATTTTGGCTCAAAATCATTCTCGGCGACACGCCTAAACTACTCTTCGGTAATCCTGAACATAGTCCCATCGATGCTTCGACGGTATAACTTTTTCCCAAGTACTGGTGTCTGGCTTTCGCCGGAGATTCCCACTATCACCAAATCTTTTGCCATGTTGCTCTATCCTCGCCGCAAGCTTTCCCTTTTCCCATCGCAACACGCTCGCTGGTGCTCTAACACCAAGAATAAATAGTTACGCTTGATCTTCTCCACATAGCTTTTCGGAAAAAGAATCAGCGATCGACATCTCTTTGCGGTCATGGGTAGGGGTACTCATACGGGAAAAACGGTTTCTCTCTCTCGGAAATAGCGGTATACAGCGCCGTTTTCGATAATTTTTGAAAAGAGCTTCGCCTGAAAGCTCCCGTCCTATCCCATTGTCGTAATATTTTTATCAATTCTTTCCGGCAAAATCCACTCGGATCTGCCATTTCTTTGCGCAAAAATAATAAAACGAATCCTTTAAGAATATACTATTTTTATGTTTTAGATAAGGCTTTTTGAAATTTATATTTTTATGAAATGATGACGTATCAAAGACAAATCCCCATTTTGGAAGATTTGCCTTGCTGTTTTTGGGTATTGTATCATTTTAGCAATTGCTCTAAAATTGCTTCCTTGACGGCATTTTTGAGCAAACACTGTACTCCTACAAGGGATAAGCTTCGCTTTTCGCTTAGCAATGCATCTTTTTCCTTCTCGCCAATCCGCCTAAAATGCCATATATACACAACGGCAAGAAAAATACGAAATATATCTTTCGTTTTTCTCTTGCGCATATCTTTTCCTTTCCGCCAATCCGCCTAGAAATTCCATTTCTGCACAACGGCAGAAAAACACGAAATATATCTTTCTGTTTTCGCTTGCAGACATATCTTTTTCCTTCTCGCTAATCCGTCTAACATGCCATTTCTGCACAACGGCGAGAAATGTATGCCATCAAATGAAGTTTGCCAAGGGCATAATACCCAGCTGAAATCTGCTGAATAGCCTTTCCACTCTAATTGCAGCAAACATAGCTGCAATTCTCCCAGCTCTAAGCCGCTCCCTGCAAACGCTCAATATAGACCGGATCGGCGCTGATATTTTGATAAACTGCCCTTTCGTTTTCGGCTAAATCTTTCACCCACGCCGGAATGGTAGATACCAAAGAATCTGACTTTACTCTGCCGGCAAACTCCGCCACAAACCGTTCCACATTTTCAATCAGATATGCTCCCTGTGCAATCAGATGATTACAGCCGCTACTAACCGGATCATTTGAAACGCCCCGGTACAGCATACACTCTCTCCCTGCTCCAATGCATAATCCGCAGTAATCAAAAGAGCCGCTTTTTCCGCCGCTCTACCACCGCTACCGCTTGCGCCAAAGCCGCTGATAATCCGGTTTCGTTTCGGAAAAAGTGTCGCCTGTAGCGCGTCTTGTACCATTCTTCGCTAATTAACGCCCCCTTTTTGCTCCATGCTTGGGTATAAATCTCGGTTTCCTGCCGACTGATAACCCAGCCCTGGCCCAGCACCCAATGCTGTAACCTCCATGTTTTAAGCATTCTCGCTGCAATTCCGTCAATCCCCTCGCCATCCCACTAACTAAAGTTACGCCATATTCCGCATGCTCTGCCCATTGCCAGTGCCGCCTCTTTGCCATAAAGACTGGCTCGTCTGGTTCCGACCACCGCCAGTATCGGCGCTGTCTGTACTTTTTCAAGCTGCAGTCTCCTTTCATAAACGAGTACCGGCGGTGCTCCCGGGAATTGCCTTTAGCGTTCCGGATACTCTATCTGATCACCGACAGAATCCATACTCCCTCTCGGCTTAGCTCTCCCATTCTTCGCAAAACCTCTGCATTTCTCGTTTTGACGCACAAAACTCTCAAGTCTTTTTCCTGAAAGCGCTCCTGTGTTTTCATAAACTCGAAAAACTCGATCTTCTGCTTCCATGGTCAAATCGCCTCTGCATTCTGCCAGCCCCTAAGCAAACGGTTTTGCTTAACTGCTCCCATGCCCCAGAATGGACGATAGCCATAACCAATACACTTCTTTCCATTTCTCCTCTTTCCTAATCCACTTTGGGATATGATTTTTCCTTTTCTCGTTATGAAGAAAAAATATTTATGCGATATGCTACTCGATAATTAAATGCTTCTGCCATATGCTTTGCTTCAATTTTTCTTTCCCTCCATATCCGCAATCGTCCGGCTAGGCGAATTAAGCGGTGATAGCTCCTAAGCGATAATTTTTGTCGCTGATAAGCGCCTCTAAAATCTCGATTTGCTGCCCGCTCCATGGGACAGTATATCTCAATTCGAGGCCGGACTAATCTAGCGAATTATATAAGATATTGTCTTTTTAGCCTTTCTCTTTGCACCTGCTGTCTGCTTGAATCTGCTCGGCACAATCGCTGCTGCGCTTTTGCCTGTCATCTCCAGCGAAAGTGCGCCAGTGCCGGTCGGTCAACCTCCGCAAGATATCCAATCGGTCTAAAATCGGTCCTGATATTTTCTTATGATACCGCTTAATATCATACTCACTGCGCGACAGTGCTCTCTGTCGGGATAATACCCGCAAGGACAAGGGGTTCATCGATGCAATCAGTAGAAAATCCGTCGGAAAATCTGCTTGTTCATTCATTCTGGACAGCATAATATGCTTATCCTCTAAAGGCTGACGCAGGGTATCTAAAAGCGGCTTAGGAAACTCCGCAAACTCATCCAAAAACAAGACTCCCTTATGTGCCAAAGAAACCTCGCCCGGCAGGAGCGGACGCCCGCCGCCCTAAAAGTCCCGCTTCGGTAATTGTATGATGCGGCGCCCTATCACATACGGCGACTGATGACCGGCGTTTTGCCAAGGAGTTTCCCTGCCGCACTATACACTCTGGTAACTTCAATCATTTCTTCTCGGCTGCGCCGGTAGCAGCCAGCACTGCTTTTGCCAGCATGGATTTCCCGTGCCAGGCGGCCCGACTAAAAGCAAATGGTGCATGCCGGCAGCGGCGATACTGCACTGCTCGTTTAGCGACATTTTGCCCGCAAATCTCGCTTCAAGTCAACCGGATACGGCACTCTTCTTCCCGTAGAGTTCCTCTCCTTTTTCCTGCATTCGGGCAATCGCCAGTGCTGCCTCTGATGCGGAACTGCTCCGCCAGCTGCCAGCTCCGCCAGCTCTGCCATTCTCCGGGCAATCGCCTCGGGCGGCTTCTTTTCACACAAATGCGCGTACTTCCTGCAAGCTTCTTGGCGGCACAATCCGAATATCCTGATAAAAGCAGACTTCCCTGCCAATTTTAACCGGTAAAATCGCTTTACCTGAAGTCCTGCTCGCCGAGCCGCCTCCACCATTGCCAGCGCTCCTCGAACCCCAATCAATTCCCCGTTTGAGATAATTCCCCAGCATCAGCTTGCCTCTAACTCTCCCATCTCCCTTTTGCCCGGATGCAGATAAAAATCCCAGTGCAATCGGCAAATCGTCGTGTGAACCATATTTTTAATTTGCGCCGGTGCTAAGTTAATCGTTGCCGCTATATGGAAAAGATAGCCGGTGTTTTTCAGTGCGTCCGCACCGCTCAATACTTTCTCTTACCGAATTATGCGCCAGTCCAACCATCTCCAACTTCGAAAGCCCTCCGCCACATCAATCTCGGCATTGACAAGATACCCCTGAACTCCACGCAAACCCGCCGTTTTAATCGAATGATACATACACCCTCCTTACCTAATAATGTCTTTCCAGTCTTCACTTCTATTATATTCATTTCCCTTAAAAAGTCGTCCGCAATTTGTGGAGATTTTGATTAAAAAGTCGTCCTAGCACATACTCAATACCGAACCCACCAAAAAGTCCAGGTATGTGCGAGGTTTGCTCCAACGACTAATCAGTCTATCGAAAGGCGAGCGAATGCGCAGCATTTGCGTTTGACAGATCAGACGAAAAAGTAACAAAGAAAAAGCTGACAACAAGCAAACTTTTGCATATGCTCTATTCCGAACATGCTCGATACGCCAAAAAGCATATGCTGGGTTTTGCTCCGGCGACAAACAGTCTATCCCGAAGACAGCGAATGCGCAGCGTGCGTTTGACCGTCAAACGGAAGAGCGACACAGAGCAAGATGACGATAAGCAAACCGCAATTTGTGGGGATTTTGTGACATTAAAACTAATACCCCCTACTTGGCTTTTCCCAAGTGAAATGGTTTCTTATTCGAGTGAAACGTTGCTTGTTTTTACGTTTTGTGATTCTTCCCTTTTATACTGATTTCAATCCCTTTGTTCCTTCTCCATTTTGCCCGACCATATCCTTAATATGGCGCTTATTACCAACTGCAAACTCAGCCGGTTTTTTTTATTCCTCAAACAGTGCTTCAATAAAGCTGTCCGCATCAAAGGGGCGCAAATCCTCGACTCCTTCGCCGACGCCAATATATTTGACCGGCAGAGCCAAATCTGCTGTAATGGCTACCGCAATACCGCCTTTGATGTGCCGTCTAATTTAGTTAAGACAATACCGGTAATATCGCCATTTCCCCTTAAACTCCTTGGCTTGCACCAATGCATTTTTGTCCGGTCGTACTATCCAGTACCAAAAACACCTCCAAATGTGCCTCCGGATATTCCCTCCCGATAATCCGGTAAATCTTACCCAGCTCCGCCATTAAATTCTTCTTATTATGAAGTCTGCCGGCAGTATCACAAATCAGGATATCCACTACCTCTGTTTGCAGCTGATGCAATCGCATCAAAAATGACCGCCCCAGATCGGATTTTCCGCCTGTGCCACAATCGGCACGTCTGAGCGGCTTGCCCATTCCTTTAACTGATCAATCGCTGCCGCCGAAAAGTATCCGCGCCGCCAGCATCACCTGCTTGCCGTCCTTTTGTATTGCGCCGCCAGCTTGCCGATAGTTGTGGTTTTTGCCACACCGTTGACACCGATGACCAAAATAACCGATTTTCGGTTGACGACAAAATACGCCAGTCCGTTGTCGCATCTGCTCGCTTCAGCTCTTCCTTAAACAGGCTTTTCACCTGCTGCGGATCTTTGATTTTTCTCTTTTGACCTTGGTTTTCAGTCCGGCAACGATTTTTGATAGCAGTATTTACGCCCACAATCGCCCATAATCAGCGCCTCTTCCAGTTCCTCATAAAACTCTCGTCATCAATTGAAGTAAAGCTACTTAAAACATCATTGACCTGCATCACCATGCTGGTGAGTCTTTGATAAAGCCTCTACTAATTTACGGAAAAAGCCTTTCTTCACCGGCGTTCTTCTTCCGGCTCACTCTCGGTTCTACGTTTCGCATTTTCGGCTACCAAAACGTCTGTGCTTGCTTCTACCGTTTCTGTGTTTTTCCGCTGCCTCCTGTTCCGGCTTACTTGCCAAAACTTTCACTTGCCGGCTTGCTCGTTACAGTTTGCCGTTCCTGTATTTTTCGTTAGCGACAAAGCCATGCTCTTCCTGTGCCGGCTCATTTGTCAAAGCATTCTACCGGCTCACCAACGCTTTCCCTGGCTCCGTCAGCGTGGTGTTCTCCGCTTCAAGGGCTTTCCGCTCACTCGCTACATCTGCTGTTTCCGGCTTTTCGGCACTATAAAAAGTCGTTTCCGCTTGCTCCGGCTTGTTCTGCTGCACTTTCTGCCGCTTCCTATCTTTCTTCTCCGGCTTCTTGCCACCGGCGTTTCGAAATTTTCTGTTTCCGCCGGAGCTTGTACTTCGCCGCCTTCTTTTTAAATCTGTAATCCCATTATTCCTCGCTCTTCCTTCAGTCGTTTTGCAATCATCTTCACCGACACCCGCGCGTCGATACGCCCTTTTCTTGCATCGTAATACATCACAAAGAGCGTCCGCCGATTCCATCGTGCCTTTCCTGGCGTGATGACGATAAACTGCGTGTCTTTCGTCAATTTATGCAAATAAGTGGCGAACTGCAAACATTGGCGTCATCGAGCGCCGCCTCATATCTCGTCCAAGATACAAAACGGCGACGGCCTAGACTTTGAATGGCAAAAAGGCGCAATCGCGGTGCCCGCTCCCCGCCGGATAAAAGCATCACATTCTTCAGCTTTTCCCCTGGCGGCTGAACATGAATAGATATGCCGCTTCCAAAAATATTTTCCTTTTTCGTCAGCGACAAATACTGAGCCCGCCGCTAAACAGCTCTTGGAAACACTTTTGGCAAAGCGTTACACTTCTCCAAACTCTCTGGCAAACGCTCCCTGCATTTGGCTGCTCTAAGATCCACCAATCATGGCTTTCAGCTTGCCCTCCGCCTCCAAAATATCCGCTCGCTGTCCGGCATTAAACGCAAGCCTTTTCCTTAATCTCCTGATATTCGGTAATGGCGCCCACATTCACATCGCCCAATGCTTTCATTTCTTCTTTTTAGCTCGTTTCATATTGGACTTGAGCGCTGTATCACTCTCAAATCCGGTCAGCTCCCTATGTGGTTTTGGCGTGGTCAGTGAGGTCAGCCTCATATTCCAGTCACATATAGTCCGCCTGTGCTTCTTTTTGCTCCTCAGTTTGCCAATCTGCATTCCCAACCGGATTCTTTTTCCAAAAAGACTTACTTCTTTGTAGTAGTTTTCCTTGTCGGTCTGCAGATTTTCTGGTCGAATGAGTGCTTTTTCATAAGAGTATCCGCTTTTCTTCCGCCTCTTTTGCATGTGCTTAGCAGCTCTTCCCTGCAAAGGCTTTCTGTTCTCCGAAAGCTCTGCTCTTTTTCAGCTTTTCCAAATCAATCGCTGTCAGCTCCTTCGCCAGCTCTTCCCGCTTAGCGTCCGGCCCTCACGGATAATCCGGTGAATTGCCTGCACCCGCTCCTGGCTATGCGACAGGCGTTCTTCCATCGCTGTTATTTGCGTGCTTGACTTCCATACATCTTCATTCGCAGTCCGTAACTGCGCTTTGCAGCTTTGGAGCATTTCTTTCCGCTTTTCTTCAGCAAGACCTTCCTCCTCCGCAGAAAGTGGTTCTCCGTCCTCTGCTTGCATCTGTTTTCTATTTCCGTCAATAGCTTTGCTTTTCAGCTCGTCTGCCTCCTGCTGCAAATTGTTCCTGCTCTTCAGCGTCGTTGCCCGCTCTTTCTGCTCCAGCATCAATATCAGCCGGTTCATTTCCCAAATATGACCTGTTCCTGTGCCGCAATTTCTTCGCTTTTCCGGCTATCCTCTACTTTTTGTTGTCGCCGTCAAGGTCTCTGTCGCCTGTGCCAGTTCCACCGCCAGCTCCCGCCAGTTCCGTTTCCAGCTTCAAAATATCGTCTGGATATACTTTTAGCATTTTTGAACTCGCCGCCGCTGATACCACCGCCCAGCTGCTTGTGTACCTCTGCCGTCTAAGGTCGATACTGCGCTGCCTTTGCTGATGCCTTGCCGCCAATTTTTCTGGCATTTGGCAAAGTATCGGTTACAAATAAATTGCCGAGCAAGCGAGTTTGGATAATCCTTTCATAACGCCGGTCTATTTGACCAAATCGAGGCAATGCCCAAATACCCGTCGCCGCCTCAATATCCTTAGCTTTACCCGGTTACGGTATTGAGCGGCAAAAGAGTCGCTCGCCCGAACGACTGCTAGAAACGCCAAACGCCTCTTCTCAGTCCTGATCCGTTTGGTGATAATATTTTTGCAAACCGGTTGCCCAAAAGCGGTTTCGATTGCTTTTTGTCATTTTTCTTCCACCTCCAAAATATCCGCAACCACACTCGATGGTTCCCTGCCTTTACGATCCAGCACCTTTAACCGCCAAAATATCCCTCATAATTGCTTTCCAAATCCAGCAGGGCATTTTTGCGGATTCTTTCCATACGCTGTCTGCGGCTGTCTATCTCGTTTTTCCAGTTCTGGCCTTTCTGTTTCCAGCTTGGCTGTCCTTTTTGGCTAGCATCCGGTCTTGGTCTTTAACTATCCGTCCCGCCGCCGGGCTCTTTCTTCCTCGCCGCTGCACGCCGTCACCCTGCTCCAAAACAGCCACTGTCCGCTCCAGCACTGTCTGCCGAGTTGCTACCGCTTCTGCTGCTTGCGGCCTGCTCGCTTCCAGCTCCAATTGACGCAAAGCCGCCTCCCGCTCGGCAATTTGCTGTACCCTATTTGAGCTTTTGCTCCTGATATGCCAGCTCTTTTTGGGCTCCCTTTGGCAATCTGCGTCTCAATTCTGCCTTTTGTCGCCGCAAATGCCGCTATCTCCTGTCGCCTTTTCCTGTAACGCCTGTCGTTCCTTTTCGTCCTGCCGCCCCAGCAGCGACCAATTTTTTCCTGCTGGAGCTGCCAGCTCATAAAAGCTCCCTCCATCCGGTCTCGTTAAGGTAGCGGATTACCGCTTAAATACGCCAATCTCTCCTGATCTAAGCAGAATCGCCGCTCCCGCTCTTTTCAGCCCTTAGCTTTTGGGCTCATGTGCCAGCCTCATTGACCTGCTCATAGCCTTCTTTCTCCCTTTAGCTGTTCGGCACTCTTCATATTCTTTTTCCGCCGGTCGTATACGGTTTTCGCCTTGTCAGTCCGCCGATACAATCGCATTTTTCTCCGTTAATGCTAAATTATCCGCAAAAGCTATCCATCGACGCTAAGCTGTTAATTTCTATATCAAATCGTCTCGCAGCTGCAATATTCCTTGGCGGTTATCGCCTGCTCACCCAGCTGTTTTCTCCTGCTTCTTCCAGCTCCTCAATCAAACCCGAAAGCCTTGCCAAATCAACGGTTTTCTTCTTCTAATTTTGCAGTGCCGCCGCTTTTCTTTCCCAACTTCACAATGCTAGACCGCTTCGTCAACATCAGAGTCTCCGGTCCTCCGGCCCTTGCTGATAAATCCGCCCAATCTGACCTTTCGTCCAATAATCGAGTATCCTCTTTGCCCACACCGGTATCCAAAAAGGGCATGGATGTCCTTTAAGCGGCAAGAGCGCCATTAATCGCCTGATCGCTGTCGCCCGAGCGATACACTCGCCGGCTGACCTTGACTTCACTATACCCACCGGCAAAACCTTGTTGTATCGATCGTCAACCACCTGACAGTGCAGCCCAGGGGTTTCCGGTTTCGTTCCGGCAAAGATAACGTCCTGCTATACTTTCGCCCGCAGTTGCTTCTGCAGACTGCTCGCCCAGTACCGAGCGCGTACCGCATCGGCATTATTGCTTTTCCCGCTACCGTTCGGCCCGGACAATAGCGGTAATGCCATGGTCAAACTGAAACTGGATTTTTATTGGGAAATGATTTAAAGTCATATAATTCCCACTGATTTTAAATACACTCTGCTCCTCCATTGCCGCTGGTCGCCTGTTGCTCAGCTGCTTTCTTCTGCCGCCCGTTCCTTTTGTCCCAGCCGTTTGCCGTCATGCCAGACTTCCATAACAAACTCTTTCTCTGTGGTCCCGGTCCTTGTCTCCCAATGAGCTGATAAATTAAGGGAATCTCGCTGGTTTTCTGCACTTTTTCCGTAACAAAGGTTTCTAAAATCAATAAGCCATGCTCTCTCTTGCCCAGAAATATCTTGTTGCAAAAACGCTCTGAGCCGTTTCCAGCCCGCCGTCCATAATCGCTCCAAGCGGTGCTTTCCAACCGCATCTGCCAGCACGAGTTCCGCTCCCTGACCGCCGGTCGCCGCCTCGCCCCTTTTCCCAAAAATTAAAAAGTCCCAACCTAATTTCTCTGGCAACCCGCCAGCGCACTCTCACATACCATTCCTGCCCGCATTCGAGTTAAATCTCCGGCAAGCAAGCATAGACTGATGATACAAATACTCCGACAATATTCTAACACCGCATCGCCCAAAAACTCCAGCCGTTCATTGCTTTACTATCTTTAAAAGCCGGCTTTCATTGATATGCGAACTTCGTAAAGCAGCTTGAAATTAATATCCGATAATGAGATCGATACGCAATTATTAATTCAAAGCTTTTCCTCTTGACTCCATTTTGGATCTCCTTTCGCTTGATGGCACCAGCAAGCTCCGATACCGCTCCCCGCCCATTGCCGCAAAATCCCCCGAAAGAGAAGCCGAGGGATTTGTTCATCTCTTTGCCTTCTCACCCATCCTGTTTCTAATTTTTCTTTTTAAAAGTTCAATGGCATCGCCAACGGTTTCAATCCGGTCCATATTTCTTCCAGTTCGACACCAAACTCCGATTCGGCACTGAGAATGATTTTGCGCTAAGTCCAAGGAGTCAATCCAAGGTCATCGACAAAGGCATATCCGGTTCCAGCTGGTCAGCATCATAGTTGGTAAACTCTGCACACTTCCAGTAATTTACGTTCGTCCATTTTGTCCTCCTTTTAACGTCTGTTTCTTCCTATTATATATGGTATTGATAACGGACTGTTTGTATTCCGCATTTGCCATTTCCTTTTAAAAGGATTGGCAATCCGCTCATTTCTTTTCGTATAGTAACGGCATTTCTTTCTTTTCAATAACAGTCTTTTTCTTAAAAATTATCTGGGCTCGCTTTCGCCGCTAAAAGCGTCTTAATCGCGTCCGGTAATATCCGCCTCCCAGAACCGGCAGCACTGATCAATCGCACTCTTAAATGCGGTCGCATCGAGCTGCGCTATGCTGACTACCAAAGCTTCTAAACCTAAGAGCGGCGCTCCGCCGTATTTTATAATCAAAGCTTGCCGCCATATATATGGTTTTTAATCATCAGTCCCCAGTTTACTAAAGGATTGCCTATCATGCCGCTTTCATTTCCGAAAAATCATACCGACAGCCCCTCGGCATATTTCAAAAATCATATTGCCCACCAAGCTGCGTCACAAACTGCTACGTCATAATTGCCGGAATGAATTTTCTCTTGCCTCAATATTCCCGGCAGCCTTTGGTCTTATCCGCCGCAAAGGGATAGGGTTTTTGGTCAGTCAGTGAGCCTTTGCGCTCTTTCGGCACCGTTATTAATCAGCCCCCACCTGTACGTCTGTTTTGCAAAAGGTTCCTTGATAATAGGCTTTTGGCCTAAGATAATAAATTGATGCAAATATTCCGGCTTACAATCTATGTTAGCAACGCGATATCTAGAGCAAAAATCGATCTTTTTGGTTGCAGATTGCCAGTGCCATTGCTTTAATCCCTTTGATTCGCCTGATAATCAGCGTACCGCCGGTTAAAACCGCACCGGTACTCGCCCGCCGAAATCAGGGCATCCGCCTTACCTCTTTTACAAAATAAAGAGCTTTTATTAGCGACGAGTCCTTTTTCGCCGCGAATAGCGGCAGTGGGCGATCTATTGTTGGAGATGACTTCGATCGACGCCACAATATCGCGCAAGCTCCGGCATCATAGCTTTTTCCGCCAGCGCCGCCTGGATTTTCATCTTCCTTACCAAATACCGTCAGCTCCAGATTGGCTCTCTCCAGCAATGCCACAATCGCCCGCATCGATAACTGCCTGCGGGCCCAAATCGCTGCCCATGGCATCGATTGCGTAAATCTTATATTCCCTCATCTTCACCCCTGCAAATCCTGCTATTCGGTGTGGCAATCAAACTGCTACCCCGCCTATTCTCATCTGCTTTCCTTGCGCAAACACTTTTTCGTCCGCCGTACACCGTTTCGCTTGAGAAATCCGGTTCTGTTCTTTCCCGGTTTCGGAAAAAGGACCGCAAATCAATAACGAAAAACGCTGATATTTTCCTGCTTTTCTACTTGCTATTTATCCCGACATCTACCGGCAATGGAGAAGACCTCTGCGCTTATCTGCTTACCACATAAAACCGATGGTATTTTGCCTCGCTTTCCTCCCCAACTATTAGAAAATAACAGAGATTGGCAAGCTACCGGAAAGTTGACTCATTTACTACAATCTTTCAAAAGCAACCTCATTTGCATAATCATTACTCTGAAAAGCGGTAACAGCGCTTTGCTATTACCGCATATTTTTCCTCTTTTGCGTCCTGTCGCCAAAATCTTCCTTAACCGCATCAAAACCGAAAGCCGGACACCTTTTTCCCTTTTGCAGCACTCAGCCTGCGGATTCGCAGGCTGATGCTGTAAAACAGTCATTAAAAACTACGCCAATGATTCCTTTTTCCTTATCCTTTTCACCGCACCCGCATGCTTCGGCATAAAAAGCTTTGCAGATAAAGGAAGAGTGCGGCAATCGGAATAGAGATACAAACCGCACCGGCAGCAAAGGGTGCATACCAGTTAATAATATTTTCGCCGGTTAACATGGCATAAAGTCCTACTGCTACCGTATAATATTCCTGGCTTGGTCCGATAATGACCCTGGCAAACACGGAAATCCAGCCATGGTGCCATAAAAGCACCTGCGAGAGTATAAACTACAATCGGCTTGAGACAGTGGAATCGTTACCTTGGTAAAAGATCCACTTGGTCGCACCGTCAATCATCGCCGCCTCCATCCAGCGCCTCGGGAATCGTATCAAAGAACCTTTGAAATGTAGAGTCTCAAAACCGGCGGTTCCAGAATACGCCATAACCAGTGCTAAGTGAAATCCTTGGTCCTCGGTCAGTCCCATGCTTTTGAAATGTAGTAAACCGCTACCATGGAGAAAAAGCCGGGAACATTCCTAAAACCAACGCAATGTTCAAAAACGGTCGGCGACTTTAAAACGCAGATGAGACATTCCGTAGACACCGCCAGTACAAAAAGTCGATACCAGACAGGAAAATACGGACACAATCAGCGTGTTTGACAAACCATCTGGGGAAATCACATCGGTTTCTAAAAACAGTTTTGGTAATTGGCTAAGGTATAAGCATTCGACCAAAAGAGGAGTCGACATATTGTCCTTTTGTACCCGAAAGGACAAAAAGCACAATCCAAAACACCGAAACAGCCAACAATCGACAATACGGTTAAAAACAGATGCACAATCGCATCGGTAATTCTCATTTGTTTGCAGGTGTTTTTCCTCTCGCAGAAATTCATCTTCATTCTTGTACGAGCCGGTACTGCGATATGCCAGTAGCGATGTGCTGTGATGATAAAGACTAAGATACCGATAACTGAACCGATATTACTGTCCGTTGTCACTGTCAGCTTGTATAACTACGCGTAATCAAAAGATCCGTCTACTGGCCGTTTCTATAATAGGTCGCTGCCGCCGGCAGTCCGCCGGTCAGGAGGAAAATAACGCTAAAGTTAGTGATATTGCCAATAAAGGTTTGAATCAAATACGGTGTCGTAACAAAGAGCATATAGGGGCGCTGTAATCTGGAAGAAAGAACTGCGGCCCTGCTCCGTCAATTTTGGCAAATTTCATAAAGCTCCGCCGGAATATTTTTGCAAAAATACCGGTAATCTGAATAATCGTAAAGGGAATTTCATCAACAGGTCAATCCACAACCGTGATGTGGGCAATCGTGACATTGGTTAAAACGGCACCGGTCCTGCCCCAAACAGCTCCTAAGCATCAGGTTAAACACGCCATGCTCCTGAATCATCGTGTTGACCACTAAGAGCGATACGAACTGCGGAATCGCAATCGTCAGGGCAAAAGATAAAAGCGCCACATCAGCTTTCGTACCTTTTGCGGTTGATTAGCAGAGCTAACATCACACCGAGCAAATAGTTTAAGACGGTCGCAAAGATTGCCCAAACTACCGTCCAACCCAAGATTGGCCAAAATGTACTTGCCAAATCGCCGCCGGCATGTAAAATCCGGCTGAAATTGCTAAATCCGACCCACGTAAACAGGTTTCCCGGAGGTAAATGATCCCGATCATAGTTGGTAAATGCCATCAGAATCATAAACACCAGAGCAGAGTATAAAGACCACAATACCCATAATTGGGAAAAAGAGCAGTCCTTTGTGCATGTTTTGGTCAAACAGCCCCGCACCGTCGCCCCAAAGGTCGCCGGTTTTTACCGTCCTCGACTCTTTCCCTGCGCCAAATAAGCCGAACGCGCTGCTTTCCACAGAATCACAAACGCCGCAATCACAAAGAACGTTGTTACACCGGCAAGCAAAGCAGAGCAAAAGAGTTATCGCCTGCCCGATATTCAAATAATTGTGTGGTTTCATTAAATACTTTGGTCTGCGTCTTGGTCTCTAATGTGGTAAAATCAATCAGTGACTGTACCCCAAACTTCTGCCATATAGCCGATAAAATCCAAGTTCTCACGCTAAAACAGCAATCCCTGAATCCATTGCTTTTCATGAGTTTCCCTGCCTATAAACAGAGCGGTCAATTTTGGTAAAAATATCCTCGGTCAGGGGTAAGGCAATCACACCTACTCCCATGTCAGTTTGTAATCCTGCCCTGCATCCATACCTCCTCGTAATGCAACCTGCGTGCTTGTTTCCTTCCCCTCCTCCCGTGTCGGGCAAAGGGCTTTTGGGGGATAAGGGTAGTCCTTTTTATCTCCTGAAATGAATTTGATAGCAGAAAAACTTCACCAGCCTCACACCAGTGAAGTTTTTCTATTTATGCTCCTTATCTGAGCTTCCGTTTGTCTGTGCCTGCAGAGGCTATTTCCTAAAGTTGTCGCAGAAACATACCGCCTTATTCGCTTAACCACCTGCCCATCTTCCTGACACTCTGAAACGGTCTCCATCTTTTAAGGATTATAAACCTGAGCCACTGCTACGTTTTTAATAAAGCTGTCTAATCTTTCCTTTGCATTTTCTTTTTATTGACTCTCACTGGAAACAATCGCTGTACTAAAGCTTTTCTGCCGGCGTCCACCAGTTGCTCATTTCTTTTACCATCGGGCATGCGGCAACGGAAGTGTTGTTAACGGTATCGGTAATTGCTTTGAGCATAACATCATCAATACCGGTCGAATCCAGCGGCACTGCGCCACGAGTTTGATAACGAAGAACCGTAGCCTCCGGGGCCGCCTGCGTAAATCGCCAAAGAACTGGCTACGTCCATATTCTTGCAGGGTCGGGTTGACACCCAATGCCTTAGAACCGGCAAAGGACTCATCGTGCCGTTATGATTTCCTGCCTTAAAGTTCGGGCATTGCGCGGCGACCAAAGTTTTTCGCCCAAGGCCTTTTCATCGTTTTCTCTATCCCACGAACCGGTAAAGAAAGCGCCGAGCTTACCGGCTTCAAATGCCGAAATCGCTTTTTCCCTGTTCTTGGTTACTCTGATTCGCAAACTTCGGATTATTAACCAAATCAATCAGGTAACGGTAACCGCCAAACCTTTTTCATCGTTGAAATCGGCATGGTCGCACTGTCCGTACCGTTCGGTCCAAACATCGTTCCGCCTACACCATAGTAAAATGCCAGCAGATACCAGCTATTGCTTATCTGAAAATCACATTGGTCGTTCCTTCGCCCAAATCTTTTGGCTAACATCACGTCCAAATCTTTCCACTTCTTCTTCGGTAAACTTACCTTGTCGTAGAACACAAACCAGCCGTTGTAAGAATACGGTAGCACTCATAAACGCCGTCTTTATAGGTAACGCTGTTAACCATTGACCTGAGTTCATCGATTTTACTTTTTCCATAGCAGCCGCCCAATTCTGCTAAAGCACCGCTTTCTACCAAAAACGGAATCTGATCGTTAGCATACATGAAGACATCGGCCGCTTTTTCCAAGTCCTTCTTTACTTCTGTCTTTTGGCATGCGTCTTCCCGCAGACGCCGTATCTCAAAAGTGCATATTCCATTCCGGATGTTCTTCATTAAACTTATCACACAGATATGCCAGTTCTCTTTGTCATATCCCCTCTCTCTTGGCTTGGTCTCCTCTGTAAGCCCAAACCTTGAGGGTTACGTCTTTGTCGTCCCTTTGCCGGTTTCGGTCTCTTTCTTCCTTTTTGTGTTGTTGGAAGTCCGACCGCCACAAGTCGCCAGCGACACGACCATCAGCAACGCCAATGCAAATGAAAGTACTTTCTTCATCACTTATTATCTCCTTTTCTTTTGATATGCTTTTCCTTATTTCTATTTTCGTCCAACCTTGCTGATACGACATTTTCCCCACACCGTACCATCGGCTGAAACAATTTCGAAAATAAAAATCAGGATATAAAGCTGGAGCTCTTTCTCTGAGCCTATTTCTATATTGCTGTTACAGCATACACTTTTAACAAAAGAACGTCAATATCTTCCATAAAATTTGGCCCTATTCTTTTTATGAATCTTTTTCAAAGTTTTGAGATCTATATCTGCGTTATGCATAATTTGCATTGAAGGAATCGCATTCTCCAAATTGCTTCTTTTCGTCCCTTTTCTGGCAATCTCTGGCAGTTTTTCGGCTTTTTCATTCTACTTTTCTTTTTGAACTGCTCCCATACATTTAAGTAGGGGCTTTGTTGTCATTAGGATATTGCCCAGCCGCCACAGAGAAATATTTTTCACGCCAAACATCTTTGCCAGCTGAATCTTGGCTATAATACTCGGAATCCTCATACCACAAGATATTTTCCACTCCGCCCTCTGCCGAGTACGCCGCCTCGGGCGCTATATTGTTCCTGAAACGTAATCTCGACATTCGGCTTAGCCAGCGCTGCGTAATTTGTCATAGGTTGGCTGAAAAGCCGTTTGATTAAGGACTTTTCCTCTTTTCTTTGCCATCGCACCGAGCCGAACGATACTTGCAGCATTACTTTTGTTGATGTCCTCCACGCCGGTATCGGCATCGGTAACAGCGCAGCGCATTATAAATCTTATCCAGCGGTGCCAGCGGCGTTAGAGGTATATCCTGCTCCGCCTCGGACGGGGTTAATGTCTTGGCATAATCATCATATAGCCATTAAAATGACTCGATCGGCAAGCCGCCTGATTTTCCGAAAATCATAGGGCGTCAAAAATAGGCAATGCCTCTTTTCTTTGCGGGTGAACTGCGCTACCAAAAGGCGTTTCCCGTTTAGCGCCGCCTTCAGATTTGTTAAAAACTCACAAATTGTGCTTTCTTGGTCTTCGCCTTTTCATCTCCTCAAAATCAATCGTTACGCCGTCTCAGTTTAATTTTGCTGGCGAAATTCTGCCACGATTTGCTCAATCACCCTGGCTTGCTCTGCTGGACTCTCTAAAAAGGACGTTAAACTGCCGCTCTCACCAATCTGGCCTCCTATCATTGGCATAAACCATCAAATGCGTTTTGACCTTTCTGGTTTGGCATCGGCTAACACCGGTTCATACCCTGATGGGAATGGCGAAAATCATTGTCATTTTCTTGACGTATCAAGGGTAATATCCCTGTTTGGCGCTATGTCCTAACCGGCTCCAGCGCGAAACCTAACTGAGTTTAGCCCATGGATTAATTCGTTTTTGCTCAAACGAGCGAATCGCATAAAGCCATGCAAATCGCTGATAGGAGCATCTAATTTTTCGCCATCCGAATCATCATGACCGCCGCCTTCCCTGGTTGCCGTTCTCTTTTGGGGAAAAGGTTTGGGGCGACAGTTCCGTTTATAATCTCCAGCTCTTTGGCAACATTGATACTAATCCCTTTAAAGCGTTCTACATCGGAAAAACTGTTCTTCGTCCAGTTTGACGCAATCTGCCCATAGCCGAGCGCCCGCATAATCATAATCGCCATTTCCTGCCGAGTACATGGTACACCGCCCCTAGTCGTTGCTTGATACCGCCGGATTTTTGTCAAACTCCGAGCCGACAGCAATACATCCCTTTTGCCACTCGCCGTTTCTAACGGCGCATAATCACCACGCCTTTCGTGTCGGTTGTATCGGCAAACGTGGGATTGGGACCGCTTGACCAAATCCCATTTCATCAGCCGCACCAAAAGTGATAATTCCCACAGCGGCTGATAGTTTTCTCCCAGTCCAAATTGATTCTACCGATACCGTCCGTAATGTCCTCGACTTCTTAGCTCCTGCACATATTCCGGCTGCCCAATCGATTGGAAGGCACATCGAAAAGATCCTTCGGCTGTGCCGCCACCAAAGGACTGACGGATAAGAGGTTACATGATGCTGAAGGGCAGTTATCGCGCCCATATTTTTTGTTGTTTTCATAGTTTGTCCTTTTTCTGTTGCCTGCTTTTCTGTCGGGAAGGATTTTGCCGCCCTATTCGGCATATCATAATTCATCGGAGGTACCGGCGGATAGCTCGCTCATTCTTTTCTAACCGTTTTTCTTCTGCCCGTTTGTTTGCTCTCCTAATGAGACCAATCACAATCAACAGCATCATCACCACAATCATAAGAAGCGTAAAACCAGAACTGAGCCAAAATACTACCACGCCTTGAAAGAATGCAATCATGCCGGCAACGGACCTCTGAAAGGCTGTTTTTGACGTCCCCAAGAAGTTATCTTTCTACTACCGTCGTTTCTCTGACTTTTGTAAGTAGATAGATAAGAAATCACATTGTACATCATATTTCAAGTTTTTGCAAAGCCGCTTGGTTATACTCTCTATTTGCAATAATTCCGCTAATTCTGGTTTCACGCAGAATGAGTGCCTCAATGTTTTCTGTCTTTTGGAAAGCTCCAGCAACCGGTCTTCCTTGGCTTTTTAAAATTTTCAATATCCCGTTCGGTATCCTGAATCCGTTTTGGTTACGCTTTCGGTACTCATTTGCTCGTCTCACAACCAGTCCGACTTCGATTTTACAGTATTTACTGCCGTTACACTACTTCCTTTTGGGGAATTCAGCAGACTATAAGACACCGAGCGATTTCGGTGCGGTCGTAGGTCGTGCCGTAGCTTGCGCTCCACGCTCTCAATATATCCCTTTAATTCGCTTGCCAGCGATCTCGATTTTTGAACCGACTTTTTCAAACCTCTGGTTTCCACTCTTTAGGCGAGTTCGAACACACATTCTTCGATTTTCGGGCAAATCCGCTTTGCCGCCCGAAAAGTCCGAAGCCACCTTTCACTTTCTTCTTTTAACATTTCTGATGATGCCGAGTCATAGCTCCATTCATCATACTTTTTGATTCCATCTTCGAACCGGAACTGGCACAGCCGGTTACAGCAAGCATCACACTCATACACAACGCCAGCACCATAGCTTTCGTGCTCATATTATGTCCTCCTTATTTTTGAGCAGGTATCCTTTCCATTATCGCTTTTAAGAACTGTTTGTTTTAAAGCCTATCCAAGATATAATAAAATCTTTTTACTAGCCTTATTTTTCACACTGTAATTGTATCTGTTTGTTTTTAAAAACAATGAGAATACAGCTATGGAAGGATTAATTTTATGGTTCCCGGTTATCCGCACGCTTTCAAGAAAATCAGCCTTTCGCAAGTCGTTATAAAACTATATTTTTCTATTTCCTATACTATGTGTTTTCTTTCCTTTGTCTAAGGTTCCGTCTTAGTCTTTTCTCCATCTAATACCTTTGCCTCCCATACCATCAGACAGCATCCACGGCTCAAAGGCACAAATATGCTCGCTTTTTCCCTGATGAATCGATCCAGCCTGTTTTCTAATATTTCAATTGCTGCATTATGGACAACGCCGGAATACTCGATTCCTTACCTCATAGCATATTCAGCGTCGGCGGTGTGTTAAGAGTGTAATACGTCAAATTGGGATTGGAGCAAAATCGCGACGTTGATTACTCGCTTGGAGCAATCGCCCATCTTCCCGGCTTGTTTAAATATCGTGCGCAGCATGGAACCGGTATTAACGGTAATTAAAGGATATCTTTCCGGACTCCAGTTGTAGTTATGCCACTGCTTGTAATCTTGCCCTCATTGCAACAGATTTCTTCTTCCGATTCAAGCTCTCACATTTCATATTATCATGATAACCCGAATCTTTGTGACAAATCAAATACATTAGCTCCCGATAAATGGGGTACGGTAATAATATCCGAATAATTAATTCTGGTAAATACAAAACCGATATCTGCCAGACGATTTTGCACCAATCCATAGATTTCATTGGAAATGATGGGTATGAATAGCTAATTTTAATATGGGGATACCTCTCCAAATGCTCTTGGAGGGAACAAATGTATAATTATTGACGGCATCCACACTGGCTATCGAATTGTGCTATGTTTGGTTTGCTTTTTTGTTTTATGTCTCTTTATATAGTGCCGCCCATTGACTGGCTATCCTTGACAAACGCTTCTCCGTAATGCGTTAATTCAATATTTCGATGTCCTTGTTTCTGGTGTAAAAGCGAGTCCCCTAACTCCATTTCCAGCTGTTGCAGACGGTTGCTGTACCGTAGACTGCGATACATACAGTAATTCGCCGCCGCTGTAATATTTCCATAAATTACCACGGATAAAATGTTTCTGATTTGCTCATAAGTCATCTTCGTCTCCTTTCCAATCTATCTTCTATCAAAATATCTATTTTCGTTTCTATTTTTAGTATTCAAAATATCTCGTTTTACAAGGAATGTTTTACAAGCTAGCAATAATTAAAAAGTTTATTTTTAACACTTTTCACTCTGCCTGACCATACTTACCCATTCATTTCGATACGGCAAGTGTCGTCCATTAACATCTGTGAGCCAAAAGGAGAAATCATATGGTTATTAAATTAGACGTTATCCAGACAGTCGGACTTGTGGTTTTGGTTTTATTTTGGGCCGCTACATTAAAGGGAAGGTTTCTTTTTCAAAAATATTTCATTCCGCACCCTGTAATCGGCGGTTGACTCTGTAGCCCTATCATTTTTGCGGGCTTAAAAACCAATTTATTCACCTCTCGAAACAAATGACACCCTGCAAAACTTCTTCATGAACATATCTTTACCGAACTGGTTTTACTTTGCAGCTTTTGCTGTCTTGAAAAGCGGAAAGCTGGCGTTAAATTAGCTATCGGTGCCGTTGTGTTTTTAGTGGTCCAAAACTTAATCGAGTGTCTTTAGCCGGTGTTTCGTCTAATAAATTACTCGGGGCAGCTATGGGCTCGATTTGCTGTCCGGCGGTGTTGGCCTGCTGCTACCTTTGGTCCGACCTTAGAAGCTTCGCCGGCGCGACGCCGGAACAACCGTCGGTGTTGCCAGCTGCTACCTTCGGTCTGCTCACTGGGCGGCATTACCGGCGGTCGTTGCGGGAAATGTTAATTAAACGATATCATTTAGTCAGCGCAATTCTCAAGCTACGGAAACCAAGGAAGAAAAACGTACTATCCCCTTTGATTCAAAACAACTTTTTAACAGCGTAATGTTAGTATTGCGCTTTGCCTTTGCTGATCCTACATTACTCAATTACTGAAATTAACCGGTTTCATTTCTACTACGTCGACTGTCTATCTGCCGGTGCCATTATTCGCAATCTTGCCGATGCTCGGGGAAAAGATTTACGGATGCCGAAATCTGATGTCATCAGTAACTGCTCCCCTTTAATCTATTTTTGTCCATGGCACTGATGAGCTTTATCATTGCCAAATTAATCGACTCATACGCCATGATTATTATTTTGCTGGACACAAGCGCTGTTATGATGGTTCTGGCGCCATATTTGTTGCACTACGCCCCACCGGCGAAAGACTATGGCGACGCAGCCGCATCAAGCGCTGCCGGGCACTCGCGGTGTCGGCCTCGGTCAAACCCGCACGCCGCCGCCACATGGCAGTTATAATTGACGGCTGCTCACCACCGCTGTTTATTTTACCGGTTGTTACACCGTAATTTTTATCAACATATTTAACGATTGTCATCACGATGTTTATTAACTGGTTGAGTTAGAGATAGCTATGAAACTGACAAAGCAACTGATAAGTAACATACAAAAGCTTCCTACCGATATTGCCGATAATAATGCAAATCGTTTGCCAAACAAGGAGTTAGATTCCGGAATAAAGCCTGTCAGTGTAACATCAAAATGATGACGCGCCTCTTCCGGTATGTTTTCCTGGCGATAATCTGGCAATCCATCAGGCACGTATGAGGCGAGTGCCGGCGATGCTACCACCATCGATTGCGGCGGGTTATACAGAGGCGGGTCATTTTCCGGTGATATTATGCGCGCATGCCTGCCAAGTTCGTGGTCTTGCCGGCGTGGTCATCGATGGGAGCCGTCGTGATTCGCCAGAGGATATTCGTCAGCTGAAAAATCCCTGTCTTTGCAAGTGCGCTTTTCATCGGCGGTACGTTAAAGCATCTCTGGCGTACAACCGGTCAACCGGTTCTTGTCGGCGGAATTCCTGTTGCGCGCGCGACATCATCATCTAATGGTGATTGCGACGGTGTGGTGGTTATCCACGCAAAAATATGAAGATGACAGTCTTCACTCGCGGCAGTGCAAAATATCGAAGGAACAGGAGATTTTAAAAGATCGCTTGGCAGTTCCGAAAAACCACTTTGGAAATCTATGGTTTTGATAAATTAATCGAAAAGAAAGAAGAAGAAATAATGCAGAAACGAAAGGCATCGGTTTCGATCGCTCAATCAAAGAAATGCAAAGCTTCTATCCATCCGCTCTCCGGGCATATTTTGTTGTATAAAACCACGTGTTGGTAATGGAATTAGTTTCCTTGCTAACGCCATGTTATTTTCTAGGAAGACATAACGGGCGAAATACTTTCGTAGAATAAAATCACTCACAATGACTGTCGAAAGGAGGTCGCTTTATGTCTGCGCCAACCATTCTGAAGGAAAACATAAAAAGCGAGCAAACAACCCATAATTAAACCAAATATCTTCATTTTGTCTTTTTCATTTTGAACCTTTCTTTTCTGTTTCCTCATGAATTATAAAGATAGTGTCCAAAATAAAATTGAACCTAAAATATATATATAACAATTATATATTCTATATTTATAACACTAGTCGCTTTTTCGTAAAATATACAAGCACAGCTAATGCATATTATCTCCCAAAATTAAATCAATCATACATCTACCCCAACTAATAAATAGCTATTCACATTTCTATTCTATTCTGTAATGAGAGCAAATTCAATTCTTGATATATATAGCGTGAGCATAAAATAATTGGTGCCGTTATTAAATTAACAATCACGAAATAATATAAAAGTTTCCATTGATTAAAGAATCTCATATCGTTCTTGTCGCTCTTTCTCATATTATTCTAGTTCTCTAATATAATCCCTTGCTTTTTATTTCTGATAATTATTCTTCTGAATATTTACCATACTAACTAGCCCATGGTCTTGAACTTCAATCATCATTTTACCTCCAGCAGATTCTGTCAACTGCAGGAAAAAGGGATATTTTTATCTCTTTTCCTTGATTCCAGTTGGGAAATTGAAAGATTCCCTCATAAGCATCCGTGCTGACAGCCGAATGCTGTCACTTTGGCAATCCTTGCAGCATCCCTACTTCGGGGTGCGGCACATTGGCTGTCACCTTTCAAGCAGGGATATTGCAAGCTGCACCGTTCTGTTGCCAAGTAGAGCCCTGTCTTAGGGCTTTATTTTTATTTTCATCATTATCTTCATAGAAATACTGGTCTATTTCTTCTGTCGTCTCAGTATACTTTGTATCTCCAACAAAATAAAAGCTAAATAACTTTTAACTAAAATAAAAATATCACTGAAAATACTAAAACAAAACTAATTAGTAATATAATAACGCTTCTCTCTCCCATATTTTTAAAATTATAGCCAGTATAAAAACGGAGGAGACTTAATAATCAATAAATAGATAAGATTTCACTTTAACGCATAGAATTATCCATAATTCCCTCCTTGCAAAATACATATTTGATCCCATCCTGTTATATAATTAAACTCTGTTTACATTACTACTTTTACTAGGATGCATGCAATTGTGAGAAAATTAGTTGCGTCATCTTTATCACTATCCATTCGCTTCTGACATCATTTTCAACAACTCCAATTTTGGCAAAAGGAGCAACTTTTCATCAACAGAAAATCTATCTGAATTATATACATTACAGAAAGCTACACGGAGATCTAATGAAATTAAACCAAATATGGTAGGGATCTCAGTCATGATTTTGAGCAATCGACTACACTTACGGACGCACAAGTACAGAGTTTTTAAGTAGATATGTTGATTCTAGCAGAGCATTCTATTTGGCTCTATCCAAGAAAAATAGGTAATACTTAAATATTATACAGACTTTCGTAGAAGTTTCTTATCGATAATGATAGTCCGATCGGTCCTCACATCCAATTTTCCTATAGAAAACACCTGATGTCGAAGTATCATTCTAGTACGTAATAAAATAAAAGTCTCCTTGAAAAGTTTAACATAACGCAACTCACGATATAAGAAGAATTGTCGGCTCGCCTTTGCGTGTCCTCCGCTTAGCATTTTTAAAGAGTGCTGTCAGCTTCTTTGACGGTGGCAATGTTTCATGAGCAAGAAAATTGCATTGCCAACGGATAGATTTTATGCTTAGGCTCTACATCACACCAACTTCACAGTTTTTCGCCAGTATAACTCTTGGGGTGTTGGCAGTGGAATCTCGTCCCGCCACTATGCGCTGCAAAGACCGCCAAACACCATCTCACCGGAAAACTGATTTTATTTACCCTAAACTTACCAACCCCATTTGACAAAGAACCAATAACACGAGTTTGTATAATTTCTTTGGTGTTGGTAATGGACCTCGTTCCTTTGTTAACGCCATTATCAGGAAAAGGAAGACATAAGCAACGAAATCCTGTAGAATATAATCACCACAATCACACCGAGTTGAGGTTGCGTTATGTCTCCATCAAGATTTCATATCTTGACGCTTTCGATTGAGATAAAAATATTATCTTTCGAAAAAGTTACAGAAAGGACAAACAAACTTCGTTGTTTTATGGGTCACGCTACTCTTAGCTATTTCTCTACCTGCTGTGCGGAAAGTAGCGGAAGCACAAAAGAAAAGCGACATCATCAAGCACGTGAACGAAAACATTCTATGTCGACACTCTGCTGTGATATTTCTCCTTGTGTTTTGTAGCTCTATGAAAGTTACAACGATCTCCTTTTGATAAATCTTGTGGCAAACCTTTGTGGCTTTCCACTTCCTATAGTGAAAAACATTGCTTTATCTCCAACCGTAGCAGCAAACATATTTTAAACGATTTAACTTATGCTTTAGCGAAAGGATATTGCCCGGAATGCATTTCGTTTCTCACAGTGCGTTTCTAAATGCATCGATCGCGGTCTCTTCCTTCGTTCCAGACTTTGATTTCTTGCCGGAATCGCTCTGTTTTGACGAGTTTAAATCGCACGCCAAAGGGCGCTATGAGCTTTATTTTCTGCGATGCGGCTAACCACCGGCTCGCTTGATATCGTTGAAAACCGTCAGCTTTGCTCCTGCGAAACATTTCCTACGTTATTCCAAAAGTCTGCCAGAAGCAATGTCGAGCTCATTTGTATCGACTCTATATAGTCCTTATATCTCCTGGTTAACGAGCTGTTTCGAATCGCTTCATTGTTTTAGACCGCTTCCATGTCGTCCAATCTGCTTAGTCGGTCGCTCATCAAACTCCAGAATCCAGCAGGATGAGGCGACTTCCCACTTCTTCATCGCTTATAAACGTCTGAAGCGTTACTGCGAAGCTATTGCTCCTTTCCTGGCCGCTCAATTACAAACGATACCACAAGTACTTTCTCGCTGGATACCACTTTAAATCCCTTTTGCTTGTTCCGGCTTCTCGTTGTAGAGATGCAATATCCGTTGATACATACGTTAAAGACCACTTACGTGAGGCTTATCAAGCCTTTTTACAGGATATCATGGTGCGGAGGACATCGCTGCTTTAAAGAATCGTACCTCGAATATTCTGCCACTTGTTCGGACTTTTATGAAAGTAGCAATAAAAACCTTATTACAGCATTTTACCTTAGTGGAGAACTCTACTAGCATGCGATTTCCAACGGTTGTTTAGAAGGAATGCAGTAACTTATGTCAAAACTCTTATCGCTTTTGCTACGCAGTCCACTTTAAAAATAGATCCTTATCGCAGCTTATTGTTCCAGCTACTATAAAAGAGTTGAGACAGCCAAAACACCATCGCACCTTAAACCCTGATTTTATCTCTCTAAAACTTACCAACACCATTTGACAAAGAATCCTAAAACCGCCTTTGCACAAACAAGATCGGTTTTGAGCATTTCTCTCTTCGGCTTTCCCCTCACTCCGGCTTGTTTCATAGCACAACCCTCACGAAAGCTCCATATAGCAAAGGCTTGCCGGTGCTACATATCAACGCTTCCAACAGACACACGCCAGAATTTGCCTTGCTGTGCTATTACTATACCATGTAAGCTGTCAAGAGTTTCCATTAGGACCGGTACTCTTCCATCCTCTTTAATAGAGCTGCCCCTGCCGGAATCGCGGTCATCTGCATCAGAAGATTCAGTCCTTGCGACCATCTTTCCTCATGCACCGTGCGGAAATCAGCATACTCCGGAATCCATTCCCATCATCTTTCCCCGGCGGCAGGTTCACGATGGCAATCACTGTCTTTCCAACGAGCTCTTCCGCCTCACTAATATTCGTGAACTCCCGCTTAAAATTGGCACGGTCTTTGCGTTCTCCATCATCTACGTAAACTTTAAAAGCTTCTTTGAGCCTGATACCGCTCCTGACAAGTCATCCTTAACGGCACGAAACAGATTTTGCAAACGTGTCGAAATCCACCATTTCTTCAAAGATTGGCTCAATTTTCACATCTCGAAAAATCAATCTTTTCGAGTCCGTTTCTCCCTCCGATACGTCAAAAGCCGGTTTATTTCTCGTTTTTCTACTGCCTTCGATATTCTTCTATCGTGGGTGAACAAGAGTACATCCGAGATCAGGCTCGGGCGTTGGTCAGCAGCATAACTCATTCTGTCCATGCCGATGCACCCAAACCGCCCGTTGGCGGCATACCGTATTCCAGCGCCCGTAATGAAGTCGTCATCAATCCGGTTCGCCTCTTCATCGCCGGCTGCCCGCAGGACACTCTCCTGATACAGAAAGGTTCGCTCTTTTGGCCAATCGGATCGTTTTAATCTCCGAGAACGCATTGGCATGCTCTGGTTAAACAAATAGCCTAAACCGCTCCTGTATAACCCGGAGCATCCACTTTTCTTCGCTAACGGCGAAATCTCCACTGGGTGATCCATAATAAATGTCGGGCTGCACCAACAAGTCTCACCCTTACTCTCCAAAGAAAAAGGTCTGCAAATCTCACCCTTCTTAAAGTACGGTTGGAATTCTAATATGCTTTTCCTTGGCTCACGCTCTAGCCTCTTCATCGCTCTTAATCTTGCATCAAAATCACGCCGGCATACTGTTTGACGGCGTCCTTCGTGCTCAGGGCGAGCACGACGGCTTCCCAAGGTCAACTCCACATCGCCGTAGGTAATCACCGTTGTCCCCAGGACTCGTCTGGCGGTCTCCCGGAACAGCTCCCTCCGTCAACCATCATTCCCTGATGGTCGGTATATGTCTGATATATAATTCTAACAAGTATCCTGGATTATGCCGGGTAGAAATACCCTCATTTCGAACACCCACGACCAATTTCCATATACCCTATCAAAAGCCGCCGACAATCAGGCGCTTAAGCTGGCGACCAAAGAAATCCGCAAATGCGGCGGCATGTCCAAGGCATTGTGATAGGTGTTGAAACGGCTTTCTGCTGCCGCACCGGGAGGAATCGTCATCAAAATCGGCGTTTCTACCTCCAGCTCTTTTCTTCTAAGATATTACGCACTGCGATCCGAATAATCTCCGAGCGCTTCTTAACACATCCTTTGCTTCGGGATTGACGATTAAACTCAAACATCTCTGCCGGTAACGACATCCGGTATCCTTTAAGCCGCGAAACTACTCCGGCAAAATCTGTAAACTCTTTGACAGCAATGTCAGCTTTTCTACTCACAGAATCTCGCCCTTATGCGTGCGGAACACACAGCCGGTTACGCCGATGATATCGCAAACTCCAGCTCCTCAGCTCTGATACACTCCTTCGCGACAATATCCTTCTTCACATAAAGCTAGAACTCCGCCTGCCTTATCCTGCACCGTCGCTAAAACGATGCCTTTACCCATGGTCTGCTTGGTCATCATTCTGCCGGCTAAGGTAATCTCTCCTTTTCTTCTCATAATCTCAAAATTATCTGAGTTTTCCTTTACTCTACGCCGCCAACCGTAACTATCTGGTCCGAACAAACGGATCACGTCCGCTCTCTTGCAATGCACCTTTAATTCTATTGCGGCGAATCTGAAACAGCTCTCCCAATTCCTCCCACCTCCACCGCTCATTATTTTCCATCTTATTATTTTCCAGTGTTTTCCATGCTATACTCCTTTGCTCAAAGAGTATTTTCGCTGGTAGCGTATTGCTATCGTATATCAAATCCGGCTGTATCTAAACGTTTTTCACAAATCCGTCAAGCGAAATTCAAAAATCGTTTTCTTCTTTTTATATATAGTATCAGCAAAGCCGAAAAACTTTTTCCTGTGTGTAGCAGCGCACAAATCATCGGACACGCAAAATAGAAAAGAGCATAGAAAAAGAATCTGTTATTTTTCTATGCTCTTTCTGTTTCCATCGTTGTTCAATCTCATGTTTGCCAGTCCTTTTTCTGCTGGTTTGGAATATATTCAAGAATATCGCATACGCTGCAATTTAACGCTTCGCATATCAAATCCAGCTGCTCACGCCCGGTAAGCTCATGGTAATATTCTGAAATAGTATTTGGCCTTATCCCGGTTAGCTGTGCAAGTTCTTTTTGAGTCATCTTCCTTTCGCCAAGTAGCTTTGATAAATGTAGTCTTTATCATCATTCCGCACCTCCTACGGAATGATGATAACATTTATAAATATTAAAAATGTGTTTTTGTTATAATATAACGTTATTAGTTATTTATATCATATACATTTAGCTAGTTTTTAATGAGCGGCTCCTTATACTCGAGATGTATTCTGACAAATTGTTGAGCAGCTTGTTTCAAATGGAAAAGCTTTTGATACAATTCCCTAATTCTATCATGAGTTGTTATAAGAGAGAATCCATTTTCCTTTTTACCTTTTTAAGCGTTTCTACCAGCCTTATATGGTCGTTTTCTCCGAAATTCCTCATCATAATATTTTTCACTTTTTGTAATAGGGCGGATCCAGATAAAACAGCGCGACTTCCTGTCATAAACCTCTCATCAAATTACGAAAGTCTTTGTTTTCAACTAACTACCGAATCCAGCCTTTTTGCTGATTTCGATAAATATTCAATTTTATCGGACAGCCTTCTGGCACTCGTATTAAAGCTTCTTCTATCCGAGCCAAAGCTCGTTCTTATTAGCCTAAAATAAGCCGCCTTGGATATCGGCTTACCTTTTGGCTCTTTATTCGCTCCTGTCCGTATAAAAGATTTCCCTTGATGACAGGAGTATTCCAGCTCTTCCTGCAATGCTTTAACAATGATATTTTACGCAGCGATATAGGTTGATTATTCTCCGTCAATATCATTAAAAACTTCTAATTCATTTCCCCTTTCCTTTGCCGAACAAAACTCCAGCCCGCTCCTCAAATACCTCTATGTATCTGTCAAATTTTTCTTTCGGGAACTGAGCTATTATGTGCTTTTCTTAACAGCTTTTTCCCACCAATCCAACTAATAAACTATTCATATTCCAGTCCTCCTATGCTGTCTAAGCTATTATTTTAATGCCATTTAAACGCTTTTAAAGGGATATTTCGCAATGCCCTTTTCGTTTTCTCCCTTTGAATTATTCTTCTAGTTTCAATCGGTCTGCTGTCTGAGCCCCTCACCAAGGGGTATATCCTACCACTGTTGCCCCTGCCATAATAATTGCGGCAATTTGTTCCCTTGGCTCGTCTTGACCTAATGCGATCATAACTCAAAAGTTACAAAATCCCACCTGATAACGCTCAAAACTTTCTGCTTGTTAATTTTCTTTTCCATCAATTTTCATAATACCTCCTCATTTGCTGATTACATACTTTTTATTTACATTGTCCCATTCACGACGGCCCCTAAGCTTTCGGCAGTTTCCCGAATGGATACAGTTCTATTATCCCTTTTTACAATAAAATCCATTTCTTTTCAGTGCATTAATATTAACTGTTAGTGTTCTTTTCTTTCTCATTCCTACTCAGTTTGAAATATTCAATGATTGCATTTACAAGATTGTCTGCCAAAACCTAATCATTCCGGTTTTGTAATTATCAATTCAGCATAGTTAGTATAAAAGAAATGTCTCTAATAAAAGCTGCTGTACAGGGCTTTTCTGATGACTACAAGCATTTTTAAGATTGCTTGATACTTTTAATCCCTCGGTCAACCATTCCAGTGTTTTCATACATCTGTGCCAGCAACCCCTGAAAGTCTTCGCTTCGTCACCTTGCCAGTAAGTACGACTCATACCCTTTCGCGACTTCCTGGATAATGAGCGTTGGCATGAATTGAAACCAACAGATTAATTGTTCTTCTATGCCATTTGTTCACCCATATTAATTCTTGCATTCAGTGGTACATCATCTGCACTCGGCTGTTGCGTAAACAAAAGCTTCAATATCATATTCTTTTAATTTTTCCTGCCTAGTATAGCAACTTTTGGTCAAAAGTCGTATTCTTCAAACCATTTTGCTTGTCGGTCTTCCTGTCAAAAGACTCCCGTCAAAAATAAAACGCCTTTTGAAGGCGGAAAAGTATTTTGCCCATGGCCGAGTATATGGCAGCAATTCTTTTCACATATTGCCTCCTATAAGTCAATCTTGATATTTTCCTGTTTCTTGTATGCGTCAAAGTACAATTCCTTTTGTCATATGGGTGACCTCATAATACCTACCAAATCCGAAAAGTGTTTGTACTTGAGCGCTGTATTCTTTTGCAATACCTTGCACAACCCACCACTACACATTTCCTTTTCATTTGTACCGTTTTCTAAAACGCTCGTTATGGTATCTGCAACTTGTTCTTTACAGCTCTTGAAACTCATTACTTCCATTGCTAATCCTCTCCCATGTAGCCCTAGTGCAGCACCAGCGCCATTGTTTCACCTCTGGTAATACAGTCGTCAGCGCCTTTTTCATGGATTATTATTCCTCTAGTGCTTCAAAATACGCTTCGCAATGTCCGCCCTTTTTCAGCAGCGTCAGTCGCATCATTTTATTAGCGATGTCGGTAAAAGCAGAAGTCATAAACTCGCCCTTGAGTTACTTTGTTGTCATACAATTCTTTTCAAATACCTTGACACCGTATTTTATTCAGGTATTCAGTATTTTGTCCGCCCAGTGTTTCGGATCTTTAACCAGAAACACGTTCTATCCCTCCTGCCAGCACTCTGGCCAAAATAGCCATTGTTTCGCCTCGGCTGATGTTTTTGCTCCAAAGTTTCGCTCATGCAGTGTAATCCCCTTTTTCCACAGGAGTAGAAATACTTATCCCCAATGGACAGGCTGTCATCTCACTTCGCAACATATTCCCGGATCAGGTAATCTTGCAGATTGTAAAAAGCCGTTCTTCCCCATCCGACCATAGAATTATGACCATACCAAATGCCTTTAGACATCCCAGCCATGTAAATCAGTCATGCTATGAAAGCCTTTTCAGTCTCTCGTCTTGTCGATGGATTTGGTAATCCATCGCTCTTGACAGCCAAATGAGGATAGGTCAGATACAAATGCATACGCACCCCAGCCGCTTAATCGCCTGTTTGATTTCACTTCATTTCTAGGAAAAGGATATTTTGTCGGCTTTAGACCTGCCGCACTAACAGCGCTGGCCGTACTTCCCCATAGAACATATCTTTATGTCCTTATAAGAAACTCGGTCGCTTGTCTGCCTTTTGGGTTTAAGTCATGTGTGATAAAAGCGCACTCCATCTTGACCAGTCTCAGCCTGGTCTTTAGGGATGTCCCCTCGCTATCAAGAGATAACTGCAGTATTCTTTTGGCCGATTCATCCATAAAACCAACCGCTGCACACAAAATACATTTTCCGAGTTCTGAAGGTATTCCAATAAAGACTTAGCCTTTTGCCAGCGCTTGACCGACACAACTGCCGGAAAGTAGTGATTACATAACCATATTCAATATGGTTTCAATCTTCTCAGCTTCAGAGCCACTTCTAAGGTGATTCCGCCTCCGCCAAAACTGGAAAATCTTTCCAGCTTCTATTAGATGGGATTGCGCCATAGATTCGATTTTCTTCTAATTACGTCATTCATGTGTCCATCCTTTTCTACTTCTTTGATTGGGGTGACCATAGCCTGCTCATAGTCCAGCGTTTTCGGGATTACTTCTGAGGCCTTGTTTCCTCACTTCCGTTAGCCCTCGGATGGCTTGCCAAGATTTCTTCTCGTTTGCCTCCTCAGCTCATACGAGCCAGAGTCACACGTTTAAAGATTCGCAACTTGTAATCTTTCATTATTTTCACCTCCTGCCATCAGATAGCTATATAACTGGTTAATATCATCAATCGACTGAGCTGTTTTCTCACTGTCGGTTAATGGTCTTTTACTTCTTTTTAAGATGATTTTTCTTTTTCCGTCTCGTCCAATACTCAGCGTAATCTATATCCCAGGCTCAGGATGGTGCGGCGGCGCTGGTCACTACCTCACTCGTGATTAATTCCTGCGTTGTCGGTTGATAGCTGATAACCCTATTAGTATCATCAATTAAAAAGTGCGTACATATTAATACCTCCCTATCTTAATATTTCAAAGGGAATGGAAACACTCGACCATCTTGTACTCCTGCTATAACCCCTGGATTGTATATGTTCCAGCAAGTACCACGCAAATGGTTCTGTTATCTCTGCCGTCATCAAGACTAAAAACTATACCAAGGATTAACCGCCGGATGAATAGATATTTCTATCCGATCACCGGAAAAATAAGCACCTTTTGCGCTCTGGTAAACTAATATACTATCTTTTTTTCAAAAGTATATTGTAGCGTAGCCGACCTCGGTGCGATTAAAATCAAGTGTTATGCTATCGATATTTGTGCGTTTAAACTCAAATGTTTTACTTTTCCTGATATTCCCTCGCTATCTCCAAAGCCCAGCTCCCCGTAGTGCTGGTAGGCATGCCTCTGCCAGTAATGGCGTTGGCGAGTGATTACTTTTTCCATTACTGGCTGATATAAAAGCCTGCTCTGCTCTGCTGTAAGCCTCTATTTGCCCATGCCTTGTGCCGTAGCAGCGGCGATACACCTTGCGTTGCGGTTGCTTTGTAGCCGCTTGTACGGCGGTTTCGGTCGCAAAATAGGTACTGTCCTTTCCGTCCAATAGTTCTGAATCTGCCGCCTTTTTCGTTTTTCCTAACTTTTTGAGCAATTTGTTCTTGTACATTCACAAGATTTGTTGCATCAGCTTTTGACTCACTCAATCCATCAAGTTCTTGCTTTTAATTGTTTTTCCCATCGCAGCCGAGATAGGCTTGTCTGTATCCGACTAAGTTAATACATTTTGAACATCTGTCTTTTGCAAGTATTTCTTCATCTCATTTCTTACATTTCCATTGTGGCAACAGCCACATTTGTGTCTGCTATTATTGTCACATTTTCTGCATTATCAAGTTCCAGGAGTATTTTTAATATGCAAATCTTTTTCGCTGCCACCTCCGGCAACCGGTTTTTCTGTCGCAGGATACTTTGCGATTAAAAGCAGCGTATCTTCCTTGTCGTAAATGCAAAGCTCTCGAATGGTAAATCCTCCCACAGAAGACGGAACTAGGCACTCTACTGTAATTTGATTCCCTCTAAAGAAACCGCATTGACATTCGCTTTATATCTTTGATTGACAAGAGCAACTTGGTCTTCATTTGGTTCTAATATCGCCCCTGTCCATCACCAACTGCAAATGTCTTAATTTCCAGTTTATTTAAAACTGTCGCTCGCAAAAGTTTCTCTTTGCCTGCGGCTGTTAATATTGTATATAAATTCCTTCGCCATAGTTCCTCCTTATATTGTCGTTTCTTCGCCAGTTAAGCAAAGAATCGCTATTTTAATACTTGCCTTTTCTAACTTTTGCTCTATTCTGAATTTCGTGCCTATTCCGGCGGCAGGAAGTCCTTTCATTTTCTGTTTTTCCTCATCTGATAAAAAACGGCTTGCTACAATAGTGATTGTAGCATTTCCCTCTTCTAATGCCCTCAAAAGAATCTTTCAAGTAAAAATCAAGTGCCGCATTGATTGAGTTAATATCCTCGGTCGCTTCCTTTCTTGTTGTCTCAAACGAATCGCCGCTTTATACTCATCGTTCTGTGCGGCCCTTTCTTTGTTCTCCTCTTCATCACCAATGCAGTCAGGTTTTTCCATATGATTTTTCGAGAGAATGAACCTCGAAAGGCTCTTTTAACACTTTAATGGCTTCATCCATTTGCTTGATAATCATAAGTGTTATTTTTGAATGTTTCCTCCCGCTTTTTATAATTATCTGTTAAATATTTCCAGATATCAAAAGTTCATCTCGACACACTCACTTTCTCTGCATCTGTTTTTGCTATTTCTTTGTCTGATATCGGAATGTTTTGAGTTGTTAGTGTCATGAAGAATGTTTTCCGATTTTTAATTTCTACATCCCGTACTTCTTCAAAATCCATCACCATCGCAAGTATTTTTGTTTGTAACAACATCTTGTCCTCGCCCTTAGATATTTAAATATAAGAAAGAACCGCTTCTTTAATATTTCTTTTTACCGCTTCTTTTTCTATTGCAATGTCATTATTAAACGAAACTTTCACCGAAATATGAATTGCAATATCTGTCGTTCTTTGAAACTTAACTGTTTCTCATCCGATTTCTATTATCTTTTTACCTGACAAGTCAGTATCTCGGCTGTTGCAATCCCAGCCGCTTTTACTTTCCAGAATTGCTTTTGCTACTTCTTCATCTTCCCGCCGCTGACCAATCACCCGAGATAGCATGTGGCGGAACTCCCGTTCTGCATAGTATCTTCATTGTTTTCTTCTACAATTACACTTTCAACCGTTGCAACTTCTAAAACACTTCTTTTCCGATTCCGTCAATATTTGATTTTCCCTTGTTTCCTTTTGTTTTTCAAATCTATCTCTTAATTCCCCTGATCCGTTTTCTTCTTCTGCCACCGATAGTAATTTATTTGATACTGAGCGAATCCTCGCCTCCGGATAACTCACATAATTGTTATTTTTCTACTTCGATACTTTTTGTTCTTTCCCATAAAGAACGCTTTCGGCTTCTACTTCCACCGTTCCACTTTTTCTCCAATCACAGCCGACGCAAGCGTTCTATATTCTCTTCCATCCGCAGATTTTTGCTCGAACCACTGTATCCTTTTCCCCTGCTCGCCGGTTATGATTTAGCTTTCCTCTCGCTTTTGCTTTCGGGAATCGTTTCATCAGCCGCTCGTTCAACAATGTAGTCCAAGTTTATACCTTCCGCATACCCGTAATTCATCTGATGATAAATATTCTCCGCAAGTTGCCAGATAAGGGAGATCGACCAAGCTACAATTCTTAGCAATATTCCCAAGAAACTGTGTTTTCCGATACATTAATATCTTTCCCCGAACTGTTCTTTTGCCGACAAGAACAGTTCTGTTTCTCGATCTCGCCATATTGCTTTCGCTTAAATCCATGTTTCGTAATTCCTACCATTTTTCTTCTCCTTTTAAAACGATGTTAAACGATACTTTAAACGCCCTTTTTACGTGATTAAAATGCAGTTTTTAAATCTAATACTTTTTACCTCTATCCACTCTGCCAAACTCAGCTTTCTAAAAATATATAATTTTATTAGCTCTTCATCCGGTCTGCTTCTTTTCAAGTTCGGAATAATTCATCCCCATTTGATGATTCAGAAACCATTCGCCTTTTCGTAGACAGAACTCTATTTATTTCCTGCAATATCACATCTTCATCCTGAATTATGGCTAAATCACCATTTTTGATTTTTAAAATCATTTTCTTCTATCGAAAAATCTTTCATAGATTCGACACCTTTCCGAGTACAACAGCATCAGAAAGGTCAAATCTCCGTATTCTGCCGCCCTCTGCAAACTCCTCTAAAATAGCAATTAGAACAACATCGCCAGTTCGAAATGTTTTTTTCGTCCAAAACCATCGGATTTTCAATTCCGCTTTTTCCACCAAATAGAGGAATTACAAACTCAAGGGACTTTCTCTTTTCTACCTTGGCAAGTAAAAGCGTATGAACCGATTTTTAGTTTCCCCTCCATAGCTTTATCAATAAGCATTCCTAAGCCCTGCCATGCCAGCACCTCCATTTCCGTTTTATAATCTGCTGCTGTTGGACTTCCCCTAACTACTCGAACGCCCTTTATTACTTCCGATTCAATAACAATAATCGAATCTGTCGTAATCTGATGATTGAGGAGCTGAAACTTACTTTTTGTAACCTTCATTCTTTCTTCCAGTTCTGTTATTTCTGTCTCTTTCAGGGCTTCCTAAAAGTCCAGTTGCACCGGATAAATAAAAGCTCTGTATGATTTCCTTTTTCCCGCCGGACGAACATATATCCCAGATTGATTGATATAATTTTGGTTTTCGGTTTCCTAGAGAGTTTTATAATATCTCCAAGTTTACCGCTGACCGTTCGGGATTTTCTATGAGTTACATTGTTCTTTAAGGTAATATCTGAATTGTCAGGTTAAAGTTTGAAACCTAAATCCGTAGTATTTGTGCCGATGTTGTGCCAGCCGCATAAGTCTTATTCACTTCTAGCTGTAGTCCATGCACTTGCACCATCGGCAATTTTAAGTGTTGTTTTTCCATCTACTCCATCCTGCCTTGTTCGTAATTTATCACTTCACCGGAACAAAGAAGACCAACATCTCCCTCGTATCCGGCATATAGCCGAACAGGAATCTCTTTTTATCTGTTTTACCGTGTCCGGAGATAAATTCATATAAGGCAATTTCTGAAAACATCTGGAATCGAATCTGTCGAGAAACGGAACACGAAAAATCAAAGTCAAGGCTTTTCACTTTCGTATTCCATGCTTCCCAAACAACTCTCGCTTTTTCTGCCAAATCATTTCAATCACCACCAATTCTACTTCTTTCCCATATTGTCCCAGCTTATTCTTTCTGTATTTTCATAAAAAGAAAGCAGAATAATCGCTTGAATATCCGGACTTTAGTTCTGCTTGTTTTTCAAACAAAATTTTGATTTAACATCATTTTTCACCAAAAGCAATTATCTTTTTCTCCGTTTTCCAGCCGGTAAGCGTCTGCGGTAAAGAAGTCATATTCTTGATTATAAAGAAAGCGATCGCAAAATCAGCTTTCCGTGACTGTCATATGTAATCTCATACGGAATCTTTTTCTTTAAAAACGGAAGCACCAAGATTTCGTCTGTTTCATATTCCTTTATCATGACTTATCTCCATTCTTTTTAAACTTGAACTTTTTCTCCTTTTTCCACTTTCTTTTTGTGCCTTTTGAGACTTGTTTGGTTTTGCTGTTATCTTCCCTTGTTTCTTTATTTGGCTAATTTGTGACTGCATTTTTCAGGGTCAAGGATCGACTTCTCGTTTCTCTGCTTGCTTTTATGATTTTTGCATCCCATTTTGAAATGAAAAGCCGTTCCTGATTTCTTTTTGCATGGTAGTTGATAGTGTTTCAATCACCACATTATAAAGACATTACGTCCAAAGTAGATAGAGGAGCTTTTGCCTTTTTAAGTATTCCCCTTTAACTTTATGAGTTTCGCATGTATCTTCTTCCCTGCAACAACGCCTGAAATCGTAATTTAACCGGCTTTTGCTTGACATGATCCGAGATATAGCCTAGATTTTCGACCGGACGTTCCATTGTTTCATTTTGCATAATTTTACGCTTTCTTCTGTTGCTGCTGAAAAAGATTACATCCCCTGATTTTTGGAATAATTCATCCACATACCAACCCCTCTTCCTTTACAAACTCATCAAAGAGTTCTCTTTATTTTGTCTTTCACAGTATCTGCCACTTTTCTCATTTCCGGCTTCTATATGAATGACCGGACAAAAGTATAAGTACTTTGGCTTTTGTACTTGTATTAGTTATACTACCTCGCATGTGCCGCATTGGATAAGTTTTTCCGTTCTTGTAACATCTTTTCAAACAGATTACATTTGCCCTCAGGAGACCTCTGTCGTCGATTCGGAAGTACATTTTGACCCACGTGGCAAAGTAACCAGCTCGACCTTCTTTCGCCGACAATGGCAGCAACACCCACAAAATTTTTCACACCTCTTTTGCGAAAGTCGGAATGAGAGGTATATTGATGCGCTTTACCACCAACTCCCTGAACCCAATCCGGGGTACGAATTCCATTAATTCCTGATATGAATGAATTGATACGCCAATAATAGTTAATTCCACCTTTATCCCGATATTCCATCCCAGATTCCGGAAAAATATATTTTCACACCATCCCAAGCCTTTTGCCAGTCTCCGGAAAATACGCCAACAAGGGAAACCGTCAATCCTGGAAAAATATTTTAACGCCCACCAATGACATCCGTGAAATTGACAAGCAGATTTCCAAGCATCATCTGATGCCGCCGAAAAATCCCTCCATAATCGGCAATATCGCTTGAAAATCATCTGCACATTAGATATTTTGAATATGCGAAGCGAACTCTGAGACTTTCCCTTTTATGGTTTCGATAAACTCCATGCCCTTGGCTGACCGCATCCCAGTTTTATAAAGCAGTAGCCGACCGCTACAAGCAACACCGTCAAATTCCGACAAGTGGGCCAAGTCCTATTCAAGAGCTGTGCTGCCGCACCACCAAGTCCGCCACTGCCGTTGCTGTAATTTTTCCCGAAAAAGTGGAGCTAAGAATGAACCAAATTTAAATAAGAGAAAATCCTTTCACTGGTCCGACCGCCGCCCCGAGGCCAACATTTTTCCGATATTCTTTTTGGACTGTTCATCCATATTTTTAAACGCCGTCATTCCCTCTTTAGTTTATCAACTGCAAGGTACACATCTTTTAAATCTTTTCCGAATGTGTCGAAAATTGCAAACCCAGCCCATCGCTTGTGTTCTTTATTTCAATGTGCCTCTGATGGTGTTTTTCCTCCAGTGATTGCCGCCATATCTTCAGCACCTTTAGAGGTTGCAATTGCACCGGATACCCTTATTAAAAATCTTCTTCAGAGCTATTTATAATTGCCAACATCTCGATGCATCTTCCTCGGGCCAACATCATGATGCTTGTGTGTGCTTTTCCGATCTGCTGTCAGATCCTTTCCGCAAATCACCCATAAGCGATGAAAGTGGCTTCATTTTTCCAGTATCATCCGTTGAAATCCCCAGTTCTTCCATAACCGCACAATGTTTTTCGACGGGTCGGCGGCGCTTGCGCGACGCCCGAAGTGCGGTACTCGGCTTGACTTGCGCTTTTGATACCTTGATTCGCCATAAGTCCAACTGCTATCGCCGTATCTTCTACCGAATATCCCAACGCTCCAGCAACGGCAGAACGATTTGAACGTATCGCCCATCATTCCCACATTTAGCAGATACCGCTTGAGGCTCGGCGCGAGGGACATCCGCAAAACGACTCACTTTTCCCATCGCTCAGTAGAAACGCCGTCATGCATCGGTCACAATGTCCGGCACCGTTCCCTGCGCTTTTCACTCCCGCCGGAAGAAGTTGCGGAAGATTTAGTGGCCACTGCGGCAGTGCTGCAACTGATTGCCCTGCATCCCAGCCCGCCATCGCCACAAGTAGTGGCTGAGCCCTTCCGCTCTCTCGGATGCACTAAAAAGAGAGATTTTGCACCGAGCATCCTGGCCGCCGCATTTAAGGCTTCTTTAGAAATCTTCTTCTGCTTCTGCGAAATTGCTTTCACTTCCGCCGGCGCTTCGTCTCATAGTCTCATGCTTTGAACATCGCACCCTGAATTCCGTAGCGGCGCACTACTGGCTTTAAAATCTTGAAATCACCGCGCATCACTCACTTTGGTCAGTGACTGCTGCCGCTCAAAACCTTTGCCGATGCATTCTCCCGGATTCCTTTTCACCGTTTTCCCGCCGGATGCCGTCAGGAGATCATTTAACTTTGTTTTAACAGCATTTGTTGTCTTGTCAGATGCCGCCATCATCATTCTATGCACCAATAGCGATTCGGCTCCAGCTACGATCCCGGAAAACCACCAACGGCTGTAGGCTTTCAAACATATTAAACTTATCCGCTGCTGTCTTAGCTTTGTTCCCATGCATTATGCAGAGCATATCGTCGATATTAGTTTTGAGACTGCTCGTACTACCTTTTAGCAACTCCGCTGCTCTGAACTCCGCAATATCTTCCTTAAGCTGATTATCACTATAAGCTTTCGATACTTCTGCACTTTTCCGATCTCTTTCAGCACAGTCGGCTGATGTCTAACGCTTCCTTGTTACATATCAGAGGCATCATCAGCAGCTTTTTCCAATAGCAGAAAATCCAGCTCTTTAAACTCATCTGCGTCAGATCTGCTTTAATCAGGTCATCTGTACGTTCCACAAACTCAATATGAAAAGCTGGACTCTCTTACGCTCATGATGCTCCCTACTCCTTTCGCCCATTATTTCTTTTTCTTTTGCTTTTCAGTAGTTCTTCATAGATTTCTGCGCCGCATAGGGCTTCAAATCTCGAATAGTCATCGCCTGAACTTCCGTATATAGTGAACTTTTCGCTAAAAATCAAGCTCCAAAATATCCAGTTTTCTTCTTGCTTTTTCTTTATGCTTGCTGTTTTCTACGCATACAGGCGGGCAAGACCTCGCCCATCAGTTCTTCCAGCTCGTCCGCCGATTCAAAGTCATCCCACGACACTCTTTTGGCGAAACAATTACTTTTTAAAGATTCATCGTAAAGCACCGACGGTCTGGTGTTTCGTGTCTTTTGCTCGCTCCGCATTTCATAAACCAGCCGTAGCGGAATGTTTTGTAGGTGTATTTTTGTCGTTTCATCGTTACTCGTTTTTGCTCAAATCCATAATTTTTCATTTCTTTCCATACTTTTTTCCTTTCCTTATCTCGAAGTTTTATTCAACTTACAACTGCCGCAAAGATTTCAAACCTCGCTCAGTTACCCTCGTCGCTGATTTCCCGTCGAGGTTTTAGCACACGGCAGCGTGTGCCAGTTGTTTGTACCGCATTGCTGTTCATGTTGATAATTGACACATCTACTTGTACCTTTTTCCGGTAGCAAGGCGATCCAAGCGAAACTGCGATGTGGAGAAGTCGATGTTAGGGTAACTTTGGCTTCCGGTTTTATCTGCACCCTCGGTGCAAGACACCTCGCCTTCGTACCGACATATGGCGATACGCCATCTTCATTTCGTTCCGCAGTTACCATTGAGCCGTCCGCAAATCCGGTCAGCACCACACCGCCGACCACGATATTCACTTTTTCAACATCAAATGTCAGTTTTACCTCCCAATATTCTAAAATGCCACTAATCTCACTGCCGGAATCGCTCCCGCCAGCGTTGTGATGCTACGAAACCCCATTATAGCGGCGATTTGTTACTTCATTTTTAGTCACTATCTTCTCTCGATACATAATCTACTACAAACACCGGCTTTCCGTCTTTATCCCGCAAGATGATGTCCTGTCTATTTGCCGCTTTATTCAATACGCTTTTACATCGTTGATACAATAAGAGCGATTCCGGCATTGTCACAGCCATCTTTCCGTTTTCTGCCGCAGCTATGCGATGTCGCCCATCTGAAATTGAATCCAGAAAGAGCCAATGACAACATCAATATACTCACCGCTTGTCGTCTCCTGCTCCTCGGTTGTTTGCAGGACCCCTTTATTGTTCAGATAAGTAGCCGTTGTTTTTATGTAAAATATCGCTGTTCTCCTGGTAATGCTTGCACTTTCCACGCCTTAATTTCTTTTAAACTTAGCTGTCACCCTCCAGCCCTTTGCGGTAGCTAAATAACTTACCAAACCTTCGCAGCAGACAGGGCATTTTCGTCATTGTGATGACGACTGAAGCCTGTTTGCTCGATCCATGAGCTTTTCGCCGACAGAATACTTTGACTGCTTACTAAAGCACATTTTTCTTGCGTATCAATCCATTCGCTACACTGCCATAATATTCGCATTTGTGTTTGTGGTTGTAACGAGGTAAAAGAAAGATTCTTCTCGGTTTCCGCTTTTTGTAAGCAATGGAATCATTCCTTTTTCTCTCTACTGCCGAGTTGTGTTTTGAATACTTCGCTCGTGCGGTGCCGGATGTTTCTACCACCGGAAGCTCACCCACTCCAATTCTCTTTTGCGTAAAAATAATCGTTGTTGCTGTGTCTTTCCACAGCGAACTCTGTTTCTGCCTTTTTCCAGCATCGGCTTTAATTCATTAATCTGGCTTTTTGCTTGGTACCAACATTAAACTCTTGCTCCGGCTTTGCTCCACTTTTGTACCGCAAGTGTAGTTGTGCTTATTAACTGTGTCAGGCATCGCACAAAATCAGTTGCCACCGTTAAAAGTGACATGCTTCGCTTGTGCCTGACTAAACTCCTTATTTGCTGTTCCTACAATTGCAATCCTGCTGGTTTTTGGTCTTTGCTGAAAAATGTGGTTTGCAATCTTATAGTTTCACTGCCTCACTTTCGGCATAGTGTGAAAGAATCCGCTGCATATCTTCGCAATGGTATAGGGAATGTATGTTCGGTATCTAGCAGTAAGATAAGACCAAAACTCTGCTTTGCTGCTACTTTTGTCAATTTCTAATGTTTACTTTAAAGAAATCTCTCTATTATCCTTTATATCATCCTTTTCTTTTATCCCGTCGTACTATGCACCAACGAAAGCCACATCTCCTTTCGTAATCCTCGACTTCAAAGCTGTTCCTGCTTTGAAGCTCGGTGCATTTTGACTCATCGCAATATCCGCCGCCGATAGTTCCTGATAGCCGTGGAAGGAAAGAAAGTCTTTTCGCTTTTTCTGCCCTAGTTCCTCGCTTCCGCTTCCGTTTTCGCATATGCCGTAAACGAAACTGAATGCTGCACTTGTCTTTCTACTGTTTGCCCGCTATGGTCATAGCTTATATTCCCTTTGCCCTCTGCTGTTTCAGGCTGATGAAATGATAACCAAGAAACGGATATTCCGGGCGTTCCGTTGTTTGTTCCTTTTGAGAATTACTGGTCGTCTTAGGTATTCTATGTAATATAAGGGTATTTCTTGTTCTGTGGCACTCATTCCGACTTTGTCTAGAAAGTAAATAAAGACTCATTCTGCAAGTCGGCATAATCTTTTCTTTCTGCCACTTTGTAAAAATAGTCCTTGTGTTTTACCCTTATGCCTCAACGGAAAGTCTTGATAACAATAAAGTTTTCTGTCCTCGCTTTGATAGTGCTCCGTTTTCGAAAACCTTTAAATCCTGATTGGTAAGCGGAACAACCGCACCGGAAAAGAGGATTTCAATTTCCTCACCATCTTCATAGATTCCACACTTTTTCATAGTTATATTTTCCGGGTTCTCTTTCAAAAGCAATCAGGTCATCCCGTCCATATCTCTGAATCAAATCTTCAAAAATCAAAAAATAGAATCCTTTCTTAAAGCACTTTGAGGTAATCGTATCTTTAAAATGTCCAGTCATCACAAGAGGATTGCTTTGACTTTTTATGGCGAATGGTCGAGCGACGAATTAGCTGGCGTTCTTAAATTAACCAAATATTCCTTTATCTTTCCGGATGTATATTCCCTAAAAACGAAAGATAGGTTTCCGCATCCATTGTGCCATCGACCAGTTTTTCCAAAAGCCTTTCCGCTGTGGTTTCAGTATGATCGCGATCAAAACCACCACGGATAAACGAACGCTCTGGAATCACTATAGTTGATTTTTAGATGCACTCAAAGGCTGCCGCAAAAACTTTCGCATTTTTATCTGTGACGACTATCTCACAGCCAAAACTCGTTGACATTTCGCAATCATCAGCATTTTTCGCCACTGCGGCTAAAATGCCAATTTCTAACTTTTCGCTCCTTAAGGCTTTCAGATCCGCCAGCAGTTCCGGTACTCTTGATTTATCCGTTGTCTTGATTTTCGTCTTCATTTTGGTACCCGAAGTCTACGGATCGGTATTAGTAATCCCTTCGCCCGACAGTTCATTTTCTGCATAGGTTTTTGCTGTACATCCGCAAGACTTTCTTGACTTCACATTCGGATTTTTCCTGATAAGACTTTACTCTCTATGTCAATAAACAGTCGGACTGTGTAAGGGGATATTGTCTTCCGTAAATGTCCGGTTGCAATACCGGCTGGCAAAGTCCAACCAATATTTTTCAGTTCATCCTCGCCAGCTTACTCTATGAGCAAACCGCCTCTTCTAATAAAAGCAATAATTTCATCCTCGCTTCCGCCGGAATGTTTAACCTTTTTCTTTTTGCTAATTCCACCAGTTCTTCTTTTTCATTGCTTTATAATTGGCTGCTTCATTCTGATTGCTCGCCATCCGTCAACAGCTTTCCTTCCGTTTTTTCTTCGGGTTCCGCTTGTTCTAACGCCTCCACAACCTCCGCCAATCCGGCAAAGTCTTCCGGCTCGAACCTCAATTTCCATACCCTTCCATAAACCGTTCCATCATACTGAACACTTCCACATGAATTACTTTTACTTTCTATGATTACTCCTTTTCGTGTGAGTTTTGGCAATCAAAAAGGCTTACCTTTTTCGGTAAACCCCCTTTTTGTGATTATTTTTCGTTTTTGTGACCAACCCTTTTTCTGTTATCCAGATGATTTTCATCTCCAGTGCTGTTTTTGCCAGATTAGCAGATGACAGCAGGTTCGATAGTTTCATTCCCTGCTGGAAAACCTCACCAAAAACTAACTCTGGCATTTTTGGCTTGCTTTTACTGTCATGGTCAGAAAGCTCTCAATTTCACTAAAGTCTAATGTTTCGCCTTTGTAGAAGCCTTTCGATTATCCAAATCGCTGTCTACATTCTTGCATTTCCGGCGTTTGAGATGTCCAGATTTCCGCAGGTGCAGCTTCCATCAATGATGCTGTAAATCCCTTGCTCCAAGTCACCCACGCTCCTGCCTCTGCCATCGGTACTTCCCGGCAATTTTATCATCCGTTTTTCACTCATCTTGCCACCTCCGTCTTTGCGATTGCTTTTTGTAATAATTGCGAATCGCACTGTTAGAAACCCGGTATCCTCGTTAGTGACTTTCTGAACAGCATAATTTCGGCTTTTATCCAGAAGCAGGCGGTCAACGAGAATTCGAATCTCCGGCGGCAATGGTTTCCACCAGAAGCTGCCGGGCTTTTTCCACTCTTTCGGCTTTTCTCGGCGATTTCAAAAGATGTTCAATCTCATCCGTTGTACCGCCACCGGGCGCAGCTGGAAGATATTTTCGGTTTTCGATTTTCTCAGCTGTTCCAATATTTTTAGTTTGGATTTTGCAAAACCTGCCCCATCACCTCGCTTGGCAGCGCAAGATTGTTTTGCAGTTCATGAAACGCATCAATGTACTTTTGCGGTAAAAAGCCGCTCCCTTGGCTCCCGTCACACTATGATCCCAAGAACTCGCAGCCTTTTTGGTGATTTGGTAGTTTTTCTTGCCTTTCCTTGTGCATCCACATATAATTTGAATTGATAAAGTATTCAGCCAGCAATTTTGCTTTTCGCTAAAATAATCCTTTGTTTTAGCAATATCCCGCACTAACTATGTGATCCAACATTTCCGCTACTTGAGCGACTATCCAATGTTCCTGTTTTAGCATTGAAATTTGTTGCATTTAAAAACTCCTTTCTTGTTCAATCTGTAAAATCTGATACTTGAAAGAAGTCTTTTCTATGTTAAAATATTCCATAGAAAGAGTTTTCTCTTTCTAAAACACCCGCTTTGCTTGTCCGAGCTGACAAGTGTTTGCGGCTGTGATCTTTTTCCCACCCAAATTTTAATCCCTCTGCTTATTGCTTCTGCCTTATTCACTTTCTTTCTCGCAATAATTTTCAAGACATGGCTTTATCCTCATTACTGATTCTAATACTGCCTGCTTGCTTTGATTATCCGTTGGTCTGCCTGTCCTTGGACTCATTTCATCACCTCTCTCTTTGTCTGGCATAATTTTATTATACATTATGTCTGAGCAAAAGTCAAGGAAAACTTTTATTTTGCGTGTCAGAAATGGAATTGTGCTTTTTTTATAGTTCTTGGTATAATAAAAATAAAAAGGAGTTTATACTAATGTCAATTCAAAGCCCTCTCAACAATTTATCTGAACCCATCCGCTCTTTATTTAATCCAGTTGCTCAAAGATGCGGAGGAACGCTCGCTGATATTTGGGATATTATCTTTGGCGACGTGTCTTACTTTGCCCAAAAAACCAACATGAAAAGGCAGCAAAACCTAAATGAGTTTTGCTAAAAAGCATTGCAGGCAAAAATAAATGAAATCCTCAAGACGAAATTAAAGAACCCAGCCTTAAAAATCGTCGGACCAGTTCTGAGAGCTCCAAATATTATTTCGAAGACATAGAGCTTCGAGAAATGTTTGCCAAATTAATTGCCGCATCCATGGATAGCCGAAAAACGAACAAAGTCCGAACCGCCTATACTGAAATCATTCAGCAGTTAGGAGCCTTTAGATGCTCAGATTTTTGTTCCGTATTTATTCTAGCGCTTTGTCAAGATATCCTGCTGTTCGCTTAGGGTCTTCAAAGAGGAAGCGAAAATGCCGGTTATACTGTATATTCTCATATTATTAAAGATTTTTCACCGTAGATAATGTCCATCTGATCGCAACAAGTATTGACAACTTAGAGCGACTGGGCCTTATTGAATCTCTTTACGACACTTGGTTTGTGGACTTATCTCACTATAACTGGACTAAAAGATCATCCTCTTTATGAAAAAGCACTTTCTTTTCGTACTTCTAAACTTAACACGCTCGAAGAATTAAAAGGTATGGTTTTTATGTACTCAGCTTGGGAAGGATTTCTCTTTCATCTGTCTATCTTGATTTGCTTTTTCTATCTGCTGAAGCATTTTCAATATTCGTATCGCTTACTTTATTTAGTAGTCGATACGAATATCTCTGAATTATCCACACAAAAGATTGTGTTCACTAAAACACTACTCCATAGCGCAATCGCCATTGTTTCCACCCTCTGGTTAATTCTTTTTACAATTTCCTCCACGTCTTTCAAAAACTGCTTATTATCTTTCCACTAACCATTTGATACAGCCGTCTCCAGCTGTACCAAACAACAAGAAAAACAGAAAACGTTTGATAGAAATATAGATATTATTATCCCTTTTATCAAGCTATCCATCCTTATTTTACCTTTGCAATCAAGATTTGGTCTGCGGTCGGAAAACTCAGCAGCACCGTAGCCACCGCCTTGGTCCAGCGGGCAACCCGGATCATTCGTCCGGTAGGTCATTGCCAGCACATTTCCGATTTTCTCGGTGTCAACGCCCTTTCCGGCAAGTTCGATTTCTTCCGCTGTTAAACCGTAGACGGTTTCGCCAAAGGAAGCCCTCCGGCATCAGCACTACTTTATTCACATCAAAAATCGCAATGCTTGATAAGTTCCATTCGCCTGTTCCTTGCGGTACTGGGGCATCATAAGAAGCAAACTTTCGGCAGCCCTTGCTGCTCTAAAAATGCGTTTAATTCTGCCTTCGTTACCAGTTTATTGGCATTTCGAAGATATTTTTCCGCACTTTGTCATGGCGAAGAAGTAAGGAAAGCACCGAATTACTGGTTTAAGGCACGAGTTGGAATCACGCCGGTTCTGGCAATTACGCTGTCCGTCCAGTCATAGATATCTTTGAGTGGGTCAGAAGTCACGTGTCCAGGCAGAAGTTCCAGAGTTAGTCTTAATCGCTTCGCTCGGCACGCCATAGTCCAGCGTAACATTCACACCATTTTTCATTTTACCGTGAGCTTACCGGTCGTCAGCACTTCCATCCGCATCGCTTCCGCTCTGGTTAATACGAAAGCACCATAGCATCGACATCATTAAAAACTGCTCTTTGGCTTTTTCAAACTCTTTTATTGGTGCGTGGTGTTTAGCAGCTTAATCAAAAGTTCCTCATCCAATCAGATCTTTCTCTTGACCAGTGCCAAACGTTCCTTTACTGCTTTAATCGCTTCCCTTGAAGCAATCTCAGCCTCAGGAATTTAAAAGCATGCACCGAAGCCGATACCGGCAGATGGCTGCCGCCTTTTAATGTATTCAAGGTCAATGTCCTCAATCTTTTTCCGGAAAAAGGGTCAGTCCCAAAAAGTCCGGAAACTTTCGCTCTTTCAAATAGTCCAGTAATACTGCGGTTGAAAAATACTTCATCAAAATTAAATAATCCCATGTTGCTCTCCTTTTCCCTACATAAATTTGATTTCTTTTAATGCGGTTTTAGCAGTTTCTTGTGGTGCTTCCGGCAAACGGCTTGCTATAACAATGCCGGAAATCAATAATGTCCCGACTTCATCACCGGCGGTTACATCTACATCTTCCAGTAAAATCTCCTTTTGCTCTGTGCATCGTTGCTCGGCAGCAGGGAGTGTGCCGGCCTTTTGACGATTTTCCGACTCTCAAACGCTGTTCCTTTTGCTTTGTGAACAGATCCGATACGAAATAAACTTTTCACTTTTTATTAACTTGTTCTCTCATTGCCGTTGTTTGTTCTACTTTCATCTATTTGCTCCTTTCTTATCCTAGCCCATGGATTGTTTTGCCGCTTTTGCTGTTTCGTTGCGTTTTCGGCATAACCCTTTCCGGCACTCACTTTTTCTGAAATCACTGCCGGTCTTCATTGTTACGCCTTAGTCATTCACTTCTTCCTGTACGGCATCCCTGAAGACTTTGCTACAATTCCTTGATGTTTTGCGTTCATTTCTTCTTTGGTTTCCGAAAGATTGGTAAAATATCGCGGCAAAAGAAGTCGGAATGCTGTTTTAAGCAGTTCATCTTTAACATCTGCTAATCGTTCCTTTTGTAGCAATGCCTTTTCTCTTCTTCCAACTCCGCCACCTTTTTTCTTTTTTGCTCAGCTCGCTCTCTTTCTTCCTCAGAAAGTTTAGAAAGCCTGTCATTTTCCGCTTTTTCTTTTTCCCAAGCCGCTTTCATTTCCGCAACCTCTTTTTCCGTAAAGGTTTTTAGTCGTGTTTTTCTTCCTGATCCAGTTGTTTATTCTCTCTGCCCCGGTTTCAGTTGTTTCTGTTGTTTCTGTTGTTTCCTCAGTCACTACCTCTGTGTTTTGATTTTCTTGTTCCATATTTGTTTCCTTTCTTTGGTCATTTTATTCAATATAAAAAAGCCTACTTTTGTAAGCTTCTTTATTTACTCAATTCTCTTTTTGTTTGTATTCCATATTTGTCATACAATGCTATTAATCTATCTCCAAACCCAATATTTAATTTGATTAGTTCCGACTGCAACGGGTGATCCAATCCCGGAACGGATTTAAAAAGCATTTTTGCCCTCAATTGGGTCTGCTCTATATCTTTATACCATTTTTCGTAGATTTGCATATTCTTCCTCATAGGTCATTTTTGCTTTCATTCTTTCTCTGCTCTTGCCAAATATTCAATGACAACTTTCATACTTTTTGTTTTAAACTTCGCAAACGACTCTGCCATTCTTGATACAATTTTTCTCCTCCGGCGTTTTGACCCAAACGCCGGAATCGTCGCTGGATTCTCCTCATATATCTGGCGCAATCTTTTTCTTCTTTCCGCCCATACCATGCTAAAGATTTCCTCTTTCCTGTTTATACTGAATTATCTTCTGTTTTTCTCCATTCCACAAAGATGATGGTTTTTCTCCATATTTTTCCTCTAAACTCCGCCATTTTCCCTAACCATCTCTGGTAGAAGCCTTGCACTTCCCTTGCAAAGGGATGATCTAAGCCAGAACGGGTTTCCTCCATTTGCACATTGATTTTCTTCTCCTCTTCTTTATACCATCTCAGCAGTTCATCTTTCTCTTGTTCATGCGTCATTTCCTATCTCCTCAAAAATACTATTTTGAATTTTCCGCCAATTCTTTTCATGATTAATATACTGGCGATAATCCTCTAATGCTTTTAGTATTTCCTCTGCTTTTGCTTTTTATCCAGATAAGCAAATGTCGCATCCTCATACCTTTCATGGACTTCCATTGCTGACAGCGGTTCGCCCCTATATACCCATTTTAAACCGGCCAAGGTCGCATGTCAGCTGCATTTCCTTTAATCTGGTACCGATAAAGCGCCTGCACATCTTGTTTGCTAAAGCAATCACTAACTTCCGTTTCACTTCTCCTTGGATGATTATGAATCACAATCGCATTTCTTTCAGGTTTTCTTCCCCGACCGTCGTGATATTAACATTCGCTGAAATTCCGTCAATAAAGTAGGCTTTGTTCTTTTCAGTAACAACAATCGCTTTTTCTATCTCAGTCCTTGCTTTCTTTGGCAAAATCCGAAAAACAGCTTATCAATCTGCTCTCTATCGTTATAGTCAATATCCTCTATCTTGGTGATAATGCCGTCTTGACCGGAATTGTTGCTTCGTACTTTCCCGAACCAAGTCCTTTTCCTTCCTCCGCTAAATCTATCGTCTGAAAAGCACCGACAATTGATATCATCATCTCGGCATATCCGGTTGGGTGGGAGCTTTTGCTTTTCGTCCCTCCGGCAAAGTAAAGTCCTCTTTATACCTGACCGTCTGTCCTTCCATCTTGACATGGCTGACTTTTGTCGATTGCTTTCATTCCTCTGACCTCGCTCATCTGACCGTTCGCCAAGTCTTTACCATGCAAGCCCAGCCTTGTCAAAACTTATCCAGCGTTTTTGCTGGGTATTTGCGTATACCCTCGAACCTTCTGTTCGGATAATTGTCATCGGTTTTACTACATCACCTTCCAGTTCGCTTTTTTAAAGCTATCGCTTAATTCTTTATAGGTCTTTCCTTTTCGCAAGCCCATCCGACAAAGTCTTATTCACCGAATGAATGACTATCGTTGCGGTGCTTTCCCAATCCCTCTCTGCCCAGTGAAAGCCTTTCATTTTTCGTTGACTATCGAATCAATGTTTAACGGCTTTTTGAATAGCATTTAAAGTCTTTACCATCATCTCCTCAAAAAGCTTGATTTGAAATGGAACAGCTTTTTATTGCTGTTTTGCCGCCTGAAAAACAATATGAAAGGTGTTCTTCTCCGTTTTCATTCCCACTTGCATCAAGAAAATCCTTTGTTTGTTGCTTTGATTTATTTCTCATAACAGCTTAGAAAGCAGTTTATCCATAGCCGATAGCATTTTTCGTTTTGGCACTGTGAGGAAAGGACTTGTCGCTACTTTTCCCTCCCTTTCGTAAGCGATCAAAACTGTCTTCGCAACAGATTTCTTGCTTCTTCTAATGCTTTTTCTATATCTGACAATCAACTCCTTTTGCTGTCCTTTGTACTGCCTTTTTCAAACTCCATCACAAGCGTTTTGAAACTCATTCGGAAGATTCATAAGAAACTCCATCCAGATCAACATCGCAGCTTTTCTTCTTCGATTTTTCCAGCTCCCGTCTGCACATTGTCAATGATTTTTAAGTGTAGAAAGGGCTGTCTGCTTGGAAACAATGTTTTGTAAATTGTAACAATTTCTACATTTCTTTGTCATTGACCGGGAGATTTCGTTGAAACTTAATATCAATATCCGCCAGTCATAGTTGTTTCCCTAGAAAGTTTGGATACCGGCAAATGATTTCCAGCCGCCTTTGCGAGCTTTTTAAAATTCTTTCCTTCTTAACCGCAAGCTGTTCCAGTCCTAAGGTTTTATACAGCATAGCAATTCCCGATGAATTTTCCTGCAAAGTTTTCATCGGATAAATCGGAACCATGGAAAACTTATGAATATCATTGTCCAATCGCTCCGAAATATACTTCGTTTCCTCAAAATTACTTTGTTTTTGCAAAAATCCGGCTTCTCCTTTTTCTTTTAGAAGTAAAACCCTTAACTTTCGCATTTTCTCAATGTCTCGATTCGTCGGTTTCGTCCATCCCGACGAGATACATATAGCAATTGGCAAAGTACTCTAAATTATTCATACTATCTCGATCCGGCTTTGTCATACGCATCAATCAAAGTGATGACTTTCTCAAAATCTCCTTGTTTTTCTTCGTTATTCCATTCAATTACTGGAACCATTCCAAAGAAATGTTGTACGGTATCTTCCAGTAATAGAGAACTGCCATTTTTAGTATAATATCGTATTTCTGATGCTGTGAGACTTCTATCTTTCGGATTTTCTTTTTCGCCTGTTTCATAATCATACCAACGAATCGCAAAACGGATTTCCGGTGATAAGGCATAGTCATACACATAGCTTATCTGTTCTGCTTGTACTTTTTGCAACTCTAAGCCTTGGACGCTTGTTTTTATCAAAGTCTTTGGCATCTAAATACACGATTTCAAAGCAGCGCCCTTAATCGATGTCTGTTTGGCAACTTCCAGATTGTGCTCTTTGCTCATCCGTATAATCCAGCAAATCCTGTATTTCTTTTCATAATTCATTGTTTGTTGCGGAATAAGTTACCGGCTTTCCCGATAAAATAACCCGTTGCCATATCCGTAATATAGCCAGAATAGGCATTTGCCAATTTATTATTAATTTTTCCATCTGAGATGGAGGCTCTGCTTAAAATCGCAGTGTCATTTTCATAATACTGTTGCAGCTTTAAAGCGCTTGCCGTGGTCTCTTTCATAGCAGTTAATCATCTTTATAATCAATTTTTCACTGATTTCTTCTTCGAGTGCGATACATATAGCCTCCTTTCTTTAAAATAAGCCATTACGAATGTCAAGCAGTCGGTTCTTTTCTTTTTGCGTTTGGTTGCCAGTGTCCTTACGCCTTCTAATGCATCTGGCCCATCATCGTGTGCCGCCATCGGGAAATATTTTTAACTGCTCCAGTAGTAGCTTTTTGCTTTGCTTGGAACTTAATATATTTGTTTTTAATATCTGGCTGCAAAGTTTTGCACACTATGGTTTTTATCCGATGATTGCTGCACCTCTGTAATTGGCAAATAGATTCCCACATCTTGCACTTTCCTTTTGCCAGCGCTTCTTTTTAAGAACCACTGGAATTGGTTGGTTTCTGCACCAAAAATCTTTATACTTCTTGCCGAACTCTTTTCCAAATCCAGACCGCTTTTATTTAAGCGTGTCCATGAATAATTTTGTCTGGATGTCTACGCTCCACATCTGCATCCAGGACATACATATAGCCCGTTTCCGTGTCTAAACACAAGTGTAACGATTGCACTGTAGTCACTTTTTCTTTGTTTTCCCCAGTGACGGATCAACAAAGCCGTAAAAACCAATATTTTTGACTCTTTAAAATCAAAGTCAAGCGGATTGAGTATTCAAACCATTCTTCGCTAAACAGACAATCTTCCGGATTAATTGGTTCATTTTGTAATTCTGAAAAGAAAGCCGCCTCACCTTCTGAAAGCTTTTGATTTTCATCAGCTCCACATAGGAAGCTTTTCTTCCCAGAGGACCTTTTGTGCCCCGCCAACATTTCTCGATTTATTCTTTTCAAAAGAACTCGTTTGCTTTTCCGTTCTCTGTCTTTATCCGACAGATTTGTGTATATCATTTCCCATATATCCCAAAGCGGAGAAGATGAAAAACTTTCCACTGCCTGATATTTGACACTCTGATAAGATGGATTTTTTTAGCACATCCGCCAGTAAAGCTGTCATAATGCGAGCATCGTTCCAATGAAAAATAAAGTCTGTATAACTATCTCCCAGCTTTTACGACACTGCCTTATAGTACCAGTCTTTTCAGTTTTTTTCTTTGCTCTGCAGTTCTTACCAGTTCATCGTTTTTCGGTGTCGTCTAAGACAATCAGGTCCGGTCTCCATTGCTTTATGCTTTTAAAGCCACGCATTTTTGCGTGCAAGCCCTTGGCTTTGTACTTAATTTTTGATTTTGTTACAATCACATCTTTCTCGCCAAATCTTTTCCAGTAAAGAGTTCCAAAGTCCGTAAGAATCGCTTCATTTTCTTCGATTTCTTCCTTAATCGCTTCTAGAAAAAGCCTTTGCTTTGGTCGTAAGTATCTGAAATGATGACTATAAAATGCTTATAGGCATATAAAAACCGCATGAAGTACATCTTTGAAAGGTCAGATTGGTCGATTTGGCATGACCACGAGGTGCCGCCACCACTCTTTTAACGCCTTGCTTTTTTTATTAACTTCTTTTGCTTTTCTGATTGGTTTATATTTTTAAAACTCCATTTTCCCAGATATCATCTAATTCCTCATGAAAACTTCGGTGATTTTCTGCTGAAAAAGTGCGAAAAGTATGCTCTTCCAAAGTAAGAGAGATCAATAGCGCTAACTTTTTTTCGAACTCCGTCTGAGCCGAAAATAGGCTTTCCAGCAATGTACTCGGTATAAAGTTTTATTCTTTTCTGGACTATTATCTTTTGCAAAGATATTCTTCGAGTAGCTTTCTCTGAAGTATGTCATATTCTTTTTCATCTTGGCAGACTTCATCTACTTCATGCTCCGAAAAGTCTTTTAAAAAGCCTTTTAACAGACTTTTCTCTTGCTTTGTTTTTCATCCTTTCCTCCTTTCCCCGTAATTCACCCCCGTCTAATTTACGTTTATTTGATGCCCTCACTCGACAAAAATCTTCGAGTAAGACATTTCAATAAATTGAACGGCTTTTTGAACGTTTTTGAACACATATAAAATTAGTTACGAAGTTAAAATATCCATGTTTTTTGACCGAGATTTCTTTTTAAGAAATCCTTCTATTTTTTTCTTTTTATTCCTTAGTTTTCATTTAGTGGAGCGAATCAACACCAAACTACTCATTAAGTGCTTTTTATTTAACTCTATTTAATAATCTCACAAAGGCAAGGTTGCCTTGGCATCTCCATGCCGGAATGGTAACGAGAACCGAATTCTAAAATCCCTATGTAGCACTCTTTCGATGTGAGGGTTCTAATTCCTCTACATTTAACTTCCATGTGCCGTCGGCTCGCCTTGTTGCAATGATATTTTGCTCTTTGCTAAAGTAGCCTTATATGTACCGCCTCAAGTTCCGACAACTTGTCCGGCTTTTCACGTGGTACAAAGTGCAGAACGTAAGGAATCGTTTTCATCGCATAATAGATTTCATCCGTCAACTCTTTCACTGCCAGAAATACATAGCTTGGAAAATATATGACATTTCTTGTTGTTGCGGCTCCTGATTTCCGGAATGGAATTGTTTGGTTCGGTACACAGCTTTTTATATCCTCTTTTAGAAGTTCCACTGTACGTCTTTCTCCTTGCCGGTCATTACCTGCAATACGTAAATCATTGTCTTACCTCCTGCTTCTTCTCGTTTAAGAAGCTGCTGACCCTGCATATAAGTCCGGTCGTTCTTTTGCAAGTGCGTCAAATACGGTCTTCTTCACTTGTTCATAACCAGCTTCTAGGATATCCCTTATTCTTTAAGTCCATATTCTTCTTATAAGAAGCGGGTACGAATAAGGGTATTCATCTGTGCCAAGAGTTTATCCGGCTTTACGATAGCAAGCTCTTCCGCCGATAAGGTCTGAATCCTCTCCAGCATCACATGAGATGCTAACCTTACCATTCCCTCTGTTGTATCGAGGTCCGGATATTTGTCAAGCTCTTCCACAACTACTCGAAAGTTTTCCTGTGCCATACGTAAAGATTGTAAAGTTGCATTTAATCCTTTTGCATGACGACACACGGAAGCAATTGAAATCTCAAAAACCATTCTGCTTGATATATTCCACAATTTCCTTATAGGTAAAATTGTTCTTGAGCATTTCTTCTACGGCTTCTTTTGGGTCTGCCGGCAATCCGTCAATGATAGAGTGTTTTTCTTGTTCCTCCTGCCATAACTACACCCTGACAGCTTCGTCGGTAATATGATAAAGTGCTAACTTCATTCCTTTCCCCGAAAGTGCCACTTCTAATTCCTGCCGATGACGGTCTTCCCACTCGGCTGCCTGTCGATTTCTTTTGCCTCTGATCTCTAAGTATCCGCTTTTTACCAGAAAAAAAGCATAGACTTATCAAAGGCATGCCCTTCCATATCATTTTCTAGGGCGCTCTTAATCATTGACAACGGCGTCCATCTCCCGCCAAAATATTCACTACTCGAATAATTTTGCCATTATTTTTCAGCAAACCCTTCCGCTTCCAGTTTGCGCTTGATTTCCCGCTCAAAGTCCATCATCTTCTCCTTTTCCATTTCCGTAATGATGTCTAAGATTTTTCCACTTTTATTATCGAGCTTAGCCATCTCCCTGATAAAATCTTGTTTATGAATATAGTTAACACGCACTTCATTTAATTCTTCCTGCAGTTTTTCTATTTTTAGCAGGAGATTTTTAATATCTTCTTCGTTGCAATTTTTTCTAGCTGACTAACTCGCTTTTTCCATCTCGTCAAAGCGGTTCATCGTCCGATTAAATACCCAAGATACGACCGCACCAACGATAGCGGCGACTGCTGGAATCATCCGGCAACCGCTTTGATAATCTGCATCGTAGCTTCATCAAACATTTTCTCGTTTCCTTTCCTCTCAATTTAAAAGGTGTTATTCTTGATTTAAGAATAACACCTTTTTAAAGCTCAACGCTATTAAAGCGTTTTAGAAATGCAGTTGATTTGTCCTTCCATTAATATATCTTCTCCAACTATATTTCGAATGGCAACCTCTGACAAATTATACTTTCTTGCCAGTTCTCGGTAGTCTCCCTTAAACTCAGCTTTGATTTTTATCCCTTACCGTTCGCAAAAACTGTCTCGCTTGTAGACGTATATGCTGCTGCCGCCGTAGACTTCTACAAGCTTTTTGTAGTTTTTCAATGCTCAATCAGCTCCGCTAAACTCCTTTGCTGCTCATCGGCAATATCTTCCATCTTCAGCTCATCCAGCATACCAAGCTCCTTCCTCTTATTTTGTTTCCAGTATTTGTTTTCTTCTTTTGCTGCCTGCAAATATCGCTTTAACATTTCAATCAGCTTATTCCCTTGCTCTGCGGATACCCACGAAAACGGATTTTTACATCGAGCATCCATGCTTAAAAATCTTTTTAATTGCCCCCGCACATCCCTCTCCAGCTGTCTTTCCTTCCTCGCTTGGGGAATGCTCCATAATCTGATACATCAAACTCCAAGCTTTCTTTATCTGCCCGCTGCTCATCCGGCCAGAGGTATTCTTGTTTTTCCATCTCCTGCAAAAGCCGCCCCCGCACTTTCTTATATTCGGCCTCTGTCAGTTTTTTTACGGAATCTTTTCCGGTAAGCCCGGAAACAATTTGATGAAAAATTATCTTCTTTGTTTCCTGCCTCAAGAAGCCCTGCCCTAGCTGCAAGGGGCATAGAGCTTTCTGATTTGTTCTTTTGTGATTGCTCCCATGATTATTCCCTACTTTTCATAAGTCAGTCCCAGCGATAAACTGTCCTCGACAAAAATACATTTCTTCAACGCTTCCATATCTACTGATTTCAAATCAAAAATCTTGTGACTAATTCAAATACTTTTTCTGCTCTCTAATTGCATCCAATTCTTCCTCTGCTACTTCAACCACTCCGCCACTCGCTAGCAGCTTTTTATCCGCTGCATATTCGCCTTTCAGCTTTTTAGCAGTCTTTTTCTTTTGCTTTTTCCTCTGTGATGTTTAAATTGATAAGCAAGATTCGCTCCAGGTCGTGTTCCTTGTAATCGCCAAGATATAACAGCATAAGGGCCTCTTTAAACTTTTGTCAAAAGTCATATTTGATCTCTTCTTTTTTTGCTTGCCTTCTCTTTTACGATGTCGCCAAGCACTTCAACAAAGCCTGCCAAAGTTATCAACTTCCATCTTTTGTTTATATCCTACTTCACAGGTACCAGAACTGCCAAAAATTGCAGGAAGCGGATGTTTTTATTTTTCCAGTTCCCGAAGTCCTTCCGCTTGAGCGTTGCCTTGACCTCATTCAGTTCTGCTGTTTTCTCTTTAATTTGTGCATCTAATTTCACCGCTTGATCGACTAACTCTCTGATGTTTTCCATTTATTTTTTTCTCCTCTTTTCCTTTCCTTAACTCCATAGAAATGTAAAACCAGCATTATCCTGATTATGCTTGTTTGTGAACTTTGTTTCGCCCTCTTTACCTATTTCCCAAAGATTATATGCTACCTCAAGCTCTCTCATATTCTCTTCTTTAGAAAATATTTCTGCAATATCGGTACATTCTTTTATAATTTCCTTTTCATTTCCGAAAGTACTCAGCAGTTCTGAAATGATTTTTCAAACCTTTCCTTGTGTTCTTCTTTTTAACTCTCCAGCCCTTGCAAAAGTCAAGCACAAGTGTGATGCATCCTCCATCAAACTGACACTAATATTAATTTTTAGCCCCATTTTCGTCCTCTTTTGTCAAAAACCGCCTCTATGCAGTCTTTGCAGATAAATTACCTTTTACTTTTTTTCAATTCTTCATTTGCCCCACAAAAATACAACTTCCTTCAATTCGCTGAATGAAAAATTTTCCTGCTTCGTCCTTCTCAATTTTTACCTTTTTCGCCTGCGATAAGCCCCAACTCCGCCGCAGGTGGTTGGGAATAGTGATGCTTCCGGTTTTACTGATTTTCTTTTCATTAATCATTTTCTTCTCCTTTTAAAATCTGCTCTGCTTTTTGAATGACTCCCTCACGCCGGGCTCTTCCGATTCCCGGTATGCCCTCTAACGCTTCTTGATAAGCGGCTCTTGCCTTTCTTTCCCCTCAGCCCGCACACTTTTTAGGGTACCCGTCCATTTGGACATGATCCATCTTTTGACTTCCTGATACTTCTTCCGGTTTAATTTCATCGCTTTCCTCCTTGATTTCCTGTAAAAGTTCTCCCTATGCTCGAGCAAACACCGGGACGGCATAAACCGATAGGTACACGTGCCGGCGAAGAAATATCTCGCCGCCAAGAGCAAAGTAGCCTCGCCGGGAAAGCTCCGCCTGCATACAAACCGCAGTCAGCGCTATCCCAAGCGCTGTCGCAAGTAAAAATCGTTTCATTTCTTCTCCTTTCGGTGAGTCTAAATCATCATATGCATATGCTTAGCCATGCTGACAAGCCCTTCATATGTCGTGTTTTCATTGTCGTAAGCATTGGAAAATAAGTTATTCGCTCCCCGGATTGCTTCCCGGCTCTGTGCAATTTTTAGCATAAAGTCAATGGATTTTTCATCCGTCAGCTCCGGGTAAAGCATTTGAATGTCTTTCTTGCGAATATCCGAAGTCTGAAAAACCGGCTTTTGAATGGTTCGGTTGGCGATTTGCTCAAACACTGCATCTTGTCTGCCACCAAATCTTGTTATCGTCGTACTGTTTCCCACAAACACAATTCCAAGCGTCATGTTTTTCTATCAAGAAAATAGTCTGAAAACCCTCGGAGCGTTTCAATTACCTTTAAGGATAAATGCTGCGCTTCGTCAAATACGAGTACTCTGCCGTCCCGAAGCTTTTCTAATATTGCTATGTACATGTCGTCGTTGGTTCGCACGTTGGCAATGTTGAGTTCCTTACAAAGCTTTTTAATATTGGTTTAACGGTGTTTTAAACAGGGATTAGCGGTTATCCAAAGGCAAGTACCTTGACTTTTCCGCTGCATACTTGCAGGGATAGCTCTGGTTTTACCGATTCCAGCCGCCCCGAAATAGCCAGCAGCCCGCCTTTTTAATCTGGGCATTTCGAATATACGCATAGACGCTTTCAGAAATAGATGTCGGCACATAGGTTTCCGCCTGCCTTCCGGTTTTAGCCTCCTCTTTAATTCTAAAATAGTTTGCCAGGATTACTGTATTGCTTTTTCTTCCGCTCCGCCATACTCTCCTTTTCTTAAGGGCGTCATGATGCTGGGAGAAATGCCAACTAATTTACACGCTCTTGCCTGACTTCCTTCCTTTTGAACGAGCTTATCAAACTCCTTTAATAGATATTCTTTTGTTCTCTTTCCGATGATGACCTCCTATCTTTGCATAAGACTATATTGCGACTTTCTTGTAAAAACGGATTCTTATCTGCCTTTTTCTCCTTTCTCCATTCCGGTTCATTCGGTCAATATCAGTGACAACCGCCGATCAGTACCCGTAGCGGCATGGAGCGTCTTTTCTTCAAACCGCCTTACTTCTGCCAGATTACTTTGCTCGATCAACGTTCCTTCTGTGAGCCTATGCGCTTTTCGGATTTTACCGATCCAAAATGTCAATCTTTGTATCCGGGCGCATATTTGCAAACATATCTTTGGCATACTGCTTCACTGATTTTTCTAACATTTTGCAAGTTTTTCGTTTGCTTCAGCCAATCTATCCGTGTCGCTTTCAAGGAAGTTTAAGAGCAACGTTCTTTCCCTTCCCATCGTCGCCATATATCTATCCTCCATATCATAGACTCGAACACTGGATAGGTCGGTCCGGATCGTACCGGACGAAAACTTCTGCCCTTTATACAACCAAAAATCTTTTGTTTGAAAAATATATCTTCTCCCCACCAATTTCTACAAATACGCCATTTCTTCCTACAGTCTGCTTCTTTCCTCTCAGTAAGAAAAGGTCTAAATCTGCATCTGGAATCCGCACTTGACGAATTTCTTTTAGTCCTGCATTAAAAACTTCCATTTTACTCATTCCTGCGTATTTTTCTTTTCCGCACCACCATAAAGTTCGCAATTTTCTTTCTCAATTAAAAAGGCTAATATCATCTCTTAACCTGGAGATCTGTTGGAATATTACCCTAGCTGGCTTTCTAGCTTTCTGGACGCTCTGTAATGTTGCCGCCGGTGTAAGTGGAAAATACTTTACTGATATGTTCTTTAAAACTAAGATCGCTCTACTGGCTTTGCCCTTGCGTTTCTTACTCGTGCCGTTTTAATTTCAATCCCCATCCTGCCAAGAATGGTTAAAGCATAATCCAGTTCCTTTTCCTCTGTCTTACTGCGCTTTCCTCTGCCGGCAAAGTCATAGCTCATAAATTCACTGCCGTTATCAGCGTAAATCATTTTTGGACAGCCGCAACGCCCAATCCCATGTCGTAATGCAAAAGCGTAGAATTGATGGATGGATTTTTCTGTCACATTCAACCTGTTAAAATCCCACTTTTTAGCATCAAAAACGCCGTTAAATAAAGTCTGTGTTTCCCCTCTTTTCCGTTATCGTAGCGGCTTAAAATGTCTCAGTGTATGGTTATCGGTAATCCAAACATCGTTTACCTTTAAATCATCATACATCCGCTCAATATAAGGTAGGCACTCATCGTTTAACGCTTTTTCTCCTTGACGCAAATATGTCTGTACTGCCAGCGGCACTTCTTTTTCCAGTTTTCGGCGAAAAGTACGCTCGCTGGGAAGATGTTCCAATAAGTCCAGGTAAAACTCCCGCACCCATTCAGTCGTATCCTTATAAACTCTGGCAAGCGGCGGCTGGCGCTCATCTAAATAATAAAAAGAAATACGTCCCACCGGTTTCCAGCACCGTAGAAAGCCCCTTTATTCCAACCACCCCGCTTATCAAAGAAGCCCTTCATAATCGCCGTTTCGATAAAGAACTTCCGGTATAACACGCTGCTGCTGACCGTAAGGTTACTCCCTCTACGAAAGAGTTCCGCATTAATGGCTGCAATAATATTTTATCTGCTTCGGTTTTTGTTGTGATATAAGGCTCTCTCCGTTTGCACTCCTTTAAAAATCTGAATCCATTCCCGAATCTCCACCCGCTCCTTTTTCGTTAAACTCAGGAAAAATTCTTTTTCTCCTGCGGCAAGTCTTTTCCACTAGCAAGCGGTACCTTTTTGCTTCCGGCAAAATAATTCTTCTTGTCTTAAATACTTTCTTTATAAGTCTCCGGTAAATCTTCCAGCCGAATTAAATATTCTCTGCGATTATTGGACAGTTTTTGTTTTCAATGGCCTTGATATCTCCTTTTGAATGAGCATACGCACATATCGCTGGGTCTTGCAGCCTTTTAATTCTGCTACTTCTTGTACAGTCAGCACCTTTCTGCCTCCTTCCCTCAATCCTTCTTTTGCAAAGCTCTTCTTTTCGATAGCATCGTAATCCTCTGTCCGCTCGAGAATAACTGTTGAGCTGGTCTGCTTTATTACTCCAATCCAGTGTTTTATCAGATAAAGGATATACGCTTTTCCAGCCGTTCATAATACTTTTGATTGATAATCTGTATCTTTCTTCCTTACTCTTAGCCAGTTCTTCTAAATCTTTCAAGAAAAAGTCTGGCAGCCCGAACGGTAAGAGGCTGCTTTGATTTTTCTTGCGAAACTCCATAAACTCCAGCAGGCACTTTTGTAGTGCGGTATCATCAAAGTATACCACAAAAGACTTCGCTAACGGTTTCCGACTTTCCCTGATCAGTCTGCTTGGGTCTGCTCCCTTCTTTAACTGGCGCTTCTTTGGATGATAGAGCAGTGCTGAATCCCCGCTAAAAATCTCTTTGATTTCTTTCAGTTCTGAATGATTTCTCTCATATCGGCTCCTTAGATTACGGATTCCAGCTCTTCAGCTGGCCACTAAGATTCATTGATTCTTTTGGCGGTATTTGTATCCACCTTTCTTCCCGTTAAGATTTGAGTAATGTAATTCTCATTCATTTTCACTTTTTGCGCCAATTCCCTCTGCGTCATATCTAATTCAATCAGCCTTTGCTTTATCTTTTTCCATAAAATGTTGTTTTATTATTTTTCATATTTTTCCTTTCCAATATTAGATTACATGATATACTATAAAAACATTTCTTTTTCTTTTAGTGGGAATATTTATTGCCGCATATATATAATATACGATTTTTCGTATTTGTCAATAGAATAGTTGGATATTTCTTATTTCAGGAGGTCTGTATGGATTATCAAAATGATTTAATTTTTAGAACGTATTCTCGAAAACCCTAAAAACAAAGGAATTACAGAAAAAGAACTTTTAACTGCTTTACAAGATCAATACGAGTTTTCTTACTGACTGGAAAAAGGTAGATTAAAAATCTCCATCCGTCGATAAGATTATTTTTGATTGCAAATTATTTAAATCTTTCTCTCGATTGGTTGGCCAGCGGAAATATTCCGCTTCTATAATTTAGAAAGAAATTAAAAGATTCTTTCTGATTATAAAATGATTTTCTGCTGAAAACAAAGAAGCTGTTCAAACACTGACTTGAGTCTATTGTTAAACAATCCTCTCAGATATTATTAAAGAAGAAACAAGAGATATTGAATATTATTTAAATGCCGTAAGTGCTGGCACTGGTCAGTTACTTTTGATGATTCTGCATCAGACACTATCTATTCCTGATATTATTGAATACAAAAAGGTTGACTATGCTGTAGGGTTTCCGGTTCAAGTATGGAGCCTACATTTTCATAATGATATTCTATTGGTTCAATCTTGTAACTCCGTAGACCTTGGCGAGTGGAATTTTTCTGCATTGATGATGAAGTGTTTTGTGAAAAAATTAGGAAAAACGAATTAATCTCTTTTAAATCCTGACTTTGATAATATTCCTTTGAACGAAAATAGTAGATGCTTTTAGGACGTGTTATTGACTCCTTAAGGCCTAATTTTTAAATCATAAAGGAAAGAAAGTTTTCCTTTCAAATTTTTGAACATAATGCCAGTAAACCAGCTAAAATAGCCTGACGGAAGTTAGTTCCTGCAACAACCCTATTTTTACTTCCTCGACTTCCGCAAGAAAATGGAACGATTTTAAAATTTATTTTTGTCAAAAATCCTTATTTTAATGGGTTTTGAACGGTTTTTATTTTTCTTATCCTGCTTTTTGGGGAAATTTCCGTGAGAATTCTTGGGGGATGGATAGATTTGAACGGTTTTTAAGATTTGAATGGTTTTTCTGTTTCTCGAAAAGCAACTTATTTTAATGGCATTTGAACATTTTTTAGAATGGTTTTTGAATAGAAATTTTCAATGCTACGATTTTTGGAGGAGCTTTTAAAGGAGCTTGTCCGATCTGACAGCTCCTTTTGGGTTTTCGGTTGCTTTTCGTTTTTCACACTCGGATTTCGTTGATTTTAGCCTTTTTCGGGGTTTTCTACAGTTTTCGGATGAAATGGTTTTTGTGTTATGTGTGTCAGATTACATCCCTGCTGCATCAAGACAAACGCCGTTTCTTTCCTTATGATATAGCATCGCAAAAACAAGCGAAATTGATTTCTTTTTATAATAAGCCCGCAAAATCCCATCTCAACAAAAAGCAGTCTCCTTTTACCGGATACTGCCTTTTTGAGTTTCCCATCTCTTATCCTTATGGCTCTCGCCTACTAGCACAGTCATTATGTTAACTTTACTTGTGCTGTTCTGGATATTTTTCATTTATGTTCTCTATTTTTGTTCTTTGGGTTATTTTCGTTATTTTCGTTATTTCCGTTATTCCCGTTATTGATGAATTTTTAGCACACGCATCTTCACAATGCCATTCGGCGAATTAAACTCAACAATATCGTTTTCCTTCGCTCCAATCAAAGCCTTACCCATCGGCGATCGTTGGATATTTTATTTGCCATCGGATCCGCCTCCGTCGATCCGACAATGGCAAAGTCAATTTCCTCGTCAAATTCCATATCATACACCAGCACCTTAACACCAACGCTGACTGTACTCAAATCCACTTCATCCTCATCGATCACTTCGGCATTTTTAAGTATTTTCAATCTGCACAATCCGAGCCTCAATCTCGCCCCTGCTCGTCCTTCAGCGCATCAGCTGCTCGGCGTTCTCCGACAAATCTCCCTGCTCTCTGGCCCTTTAATCTTAGCCGCAATTTCTTTCCGTCTAACTAACTTCAGATTTTGTAACCCGTCCTCCAACACCTTAAGCCCACTATACGTCAATATCTTTTTCTAAAGTTTTCAAGTCTACGCTCCTTCACGTTTTTATTTTTCCCTAAGCACTTAAAATGGAAAAAGAGCCTGCCGAACAAGCTCTACCATATTTTCCCAGTACATATTTTTGGTGTGCTATAGCTCATCGTTTGTTCCTTGTCAAGCAATAAAATCAGACGACCATTTCTAGTCCTGTCGATTTTCTAAAAACTCCGTTTTAGTGGCATTTATTCTATTTTTGCAAATGCTTCACGTCAAATACTCCTGACCGCCTGCGGCTTGCTAAAGCTCCATCAGCTCCCGCCGAAGTCGCCGCCCCGCAAGTCCTTTCGTATACCAAAGCAAATGTTTCTTCATTTTCTGCATGCCGGCAAACTCCCCTTTTGGTCAATCGCTAACTGCAAATGCTCCAAAATCATTGCTTTTCGCTCTGCTAACGTCGGCGCCTGATAAGGCTCGCCTGCTAATGCCTTTGTAATTTTCAGCAAAAAATCCAAGGATTGCCCTCTGCTCCACGAGCAACCATAATCCCATCACAGCCCGTTTGTTCCAGCATTTGCGCGCGCCGCGACCGGAAAAATATCCCGTTCCCAATCACCGGAATCCGAACACCGCTTTCACCTGCCGAATAATCTCCCCAGTCCGCCTGTCCGCTGTAATACTGCTTCGCCGTCCCTGCCATGCACTGCAATTGCTGCCGCTCCGGCGACCCTCGGCAATGGCAATCTCTACCGCATGACACGCTCCTTTATCCAGCCCTTACGAATCTTCACTGTTACCGGTTTTCTACAACGTTTGGTCATCGCCATACGATTGCCCCCGACCAGGTCAAGCTGCCATTAACGCACTTCCCTCGCCGTTATTGACGATTTTTGGGCACCGGACATCCTATTGACATCAAAAATGCAATTCTG
>BNJS01001786.1_pt1 | contig 115474 bp, 114 predicted proteins | sample 8540461 | NCBI WGS metagenome assembly BNJS01 (sample SAMD00202454, study PRJDB9452) | human saliva metagenome | isolation source: human saliva | place: Japan | reverse complement strand
ATAAACAAGTCATTTACTATGATGAAAGACAAAATGCACAAAAGAGACAGTAGAATGACATAAGAATAGAAAAGACCAGATAAAATAGAAAATAAAAAGACAAAAATTACAAAATATTTGGTTTTCCTTTTTACTCTTGAAAGACAATATAATATATAAGAACTGCTAGAACTGCCTATATAACACAAATCTATAAAACAAAAAGTAAAGGGTAGCAGAGCTGTATTTTTGCTCTGTGCCCTTTTACGATAATTGTTTCAGGGATATCGCGCTATTCTTTTCCCTCCCTTCAGGAAGGTTTGGAGGAAGGAGACACACTCTCTCCTTATCTCCTTATTAAACTGAACAACAACCCAATCAAATAAACAACAAGCCCACTTGGAAGACCACTGCGCTGACGAGTCCAAGCTAATGCCGTTGTGTAACCTGCAGCAAAGAGTGCCCAACCCCAACTGCCTGTTTCACCCTATAGCTGCAATCATGTCACACAAAGGAAAGTAAAGCAGTACAAAGAGAAGGAACGAGAGGCTGTAAGTGTTGCAATAGGCTCTGCTTCCTCGTGGCTGATGTGATGCATAGTTGCTACATCCTTTGTAATCCAGATTATGTAGCTTTGGTATTTGCCTGTCTCACTACTATAACCATTGTCGTCAGGAGAAGCTATCATCATTAGAATGAGAGTACGCCATTGTTGATGCAACAATCTCTTTTTGCACCCATGACACAGACAAGCCAACATCCAGTTTCCGAATGGAGCCCCATGTGGACGGAACACTGGCTCAACGGCTACCAGGTCGTCCAATATAACTGCTCCTGTCGTGCCTGATTATTCATATTTGGGTCGTCAGGGAGTGAAATAACCTAATGCCCATACGATGATAGATGCAACGAGGATAATGCCTCCCATCTTCTTCAGATACTGCTACCTTTCTCCCACGTATGGCGGCCAATGGCCTTCCACGTTGGGGAAGCTGAGTAAGTGGTCAGCTCCATCACAAATGGTGTATCCTCACCTTGACTACAAAGGTAGAGAAAGTCTACTCATCACCACTGCCATTAGCACCCCTTATATATAAGGAGGCATGGCGGAAGTGAACGATATTTTCAAGGCAAAGAACGAACCCGTAATCATCACGTAGATGGGTAGACGAGGCCGAACAACTCATTAATGGGAGTATCAGCATTGTTATCAACCTCACTTTCTCCGACTCTCAATCGTACGTGTTGCGCATCACCGCTGGCACATTACAGCTGAAGCCCATGATTAGTGGGATAAACGACTTTCCATGCAGCCCCATCTTATGCATCAATCGGTCCATGATGAAGGCTGCACGTGACATACTAACCGCAATCCTCCATATAGGAGATAAAAGTAAAAGTATCAATATCTGAGGAAGGGAAAAGCGATAACGGCTCCTACTCCACCGATAATACCATCGACAACCATATCTTTTACTGGCCCATCAGGCATATTTGTTGAAACAAACTCGCCCAACCAGCCCACCAGCCTCTATCCAATCCATCGGATATTGACCAATGACGAAGGTTTACAGTAAACATCACCAACAAAACAAAAGAAAAGATTGGGAAACCAAAATACTTATTCGTTAGTATGCGATCGAGTGACATGGGTTTGTTTTGATAAGTATCTTTCTTATCGCCTGTCGAGAACTTTGCTCTCCTTCAGCGCACCATTGGTAAAAACCATACGTAGCATCCATGATGGCAGTTTCGCTGTCGTTGCTAGTTTCCTCCTTTACTCGAGCTGCTGCGGTATCACGATGATTGAATATCTCAACCGAATCGCCCAGTGGATTGACGAGTTGTTCTACGTCACTATCATGTTCCAACAGTTTAATGGCAGATAACGAGTAGAATAGCGGCGACAGAGTTCAGGATATTTCTTCAAATGCTCCTGCATCTCTTTGATACCATTCTCTATCTCATGTCCGTGGATTTGATATGGGTATGGCGGAGCTTCCGACGACTCGTCTTCTTTCCTTCATAAACGGAGATAATCTGGCGGAAAAGTTCCTTCACACCTCTACCATTGGTAAATGCAAGTTGGCACCATTGGCACTCCAAAAGATTTCAGAAAGCTTTTGTGTATCAATATGATCACCACGCTGTTCTGTCTCATCAAACATATTGAGCAGCAAACCATACGTATATGCATATCCATCAACTGGGTTGTAAGATGAGGTTGCGTTCAAGATTAGACGAGATCAATCACATTGATAACTACATCTGGGGTTTTGTCAACCAACTGCTTACGCCATAGAGTTCTTCAGGACTATAGGCAGAAAAAGACTATAAGTACCAGGGAGGTCTACAAGGTTAAAAACATAGCCATCAAACTCAGCACGTCCCACCCTTCGCATATCAGCGTCACTCCCGAATAGTTGCCTACTCTTTCGTGTGCTCCTGATGCAAAGTTGAAAAGCGATGTCTTACCACAATTCGGATTGCCAACAAGTGCCACATTGATTGTACAGCTCTTACGACGCACTGCATCTGACAACACCTCTGGCGTTAGTTCCTTGTCTGTGATATCGTGTGCGGAGGTCCATCTCAACCTTATTGTCTTCATGCCCCTCTCCGTTATCAGCGGTACGTGTCCTGACCTCGACAACACCTCAATCTGGTCAGCCTCGCTGTGACGAGAGACTAACCTCATCAACCCCATAATCTTATATTTAACAGGATCACTGCAAAGGTGCATTGAGCAATACCTCAACGGTCTTGCCCTTGATAAATCCCATTTCTATGAGTTCGTTTTACGAAAACCACCGTGTCCCGATACCTTTACGATAACACCAGTTTCTCCGTCTTTAATTCTGATAAACTTCATAGCTTTGATAATTGCAGAATTCATAATTCATAATCCATAATTATGATTACTATTTTTAATTCACAATTCAGAATTCATAATTCATAATTATGATTACTTCTATCTATTATATTTATTGCTGCAAACAACTTGTCTACTCGTCAACTTAAAAGTTCTTCTGTTACTTTTGTCTTCTGCTAGCACTCGTTAACTTGTCTACTCGTCTACTCGATAGACTTGTCTACATCGTAAGAAACAAAGGTAATGAAAAATACAGAGATAAAAAGCGTTTAATATGTAAATACCTAATAATGGGGATAGTCAACGGCATAAACAAAGGCTCTAAACGATAGATTTCTTCACGTTATAATAACGATCAGTTTGGTCTGAAAAATGACATATAAATTTTCCAAACAAGAGAGCTATCCTCACAAATCTTACAAGAATAGTTTTGTTTTTCGTTTGCCGTCACTTTTTAACACTTCGCTTTATAACACTGTAAACTAACAAGTTAAGTAACAATTGTGACTGACAGAAATGACAGTAAAAATTCGTTTTAGGATATTTCCTTGTTTGCTGATTACAGCAATAAAACGTACATAAAGCCTTCAATCATCATAGTGATATCAACAGATTTATACCAAGACAAAAGCAGAACACAAAAACAAATAACACATCGATTAGTCGTATAAACCCGTAAAAACACAGTTCCATAAACGAACAACTGCACTCTACGAATAGAGTGCAGTTGTTAAAAGAGTTGCAGTCATGACTATCGCCTGCTGCTAAAGATTATGTTTATTCCTTGATAGAGATAACGTTAGCACCAGAAGCCATATCTTTAAACATAGGTGAACTTGGATGCTCTGGTCTCACTAATCCCAAAGTTGTTGTATTACCCTTCTTCTCACCTCTTGCAAGAAGACCATAATAACCGTACCACTGCTGAGTAGGTGAGAGTGTACCTGGGCCCAACTTCTTCTCAGACGACCAATAGTAGCTATGCTCTGCATCCGTAATCGTAAAGTTTCTCTCACTAAGAATACCCATTGCAGGAACAAAAGCAGCCTTACCATTGTTACCATTGTTAATCTTGGTAAACTCATCCAAACGAGGAACACGGAATCCTGCAGGACTTGGGTCATATACAGTCTTTACGAAAGCATTAGGGTTTTGATAACCTACACAGTTATTCACATCCCACAAGTTAAAGTAGGTAGCATGTTCTGCGTGGCTGTAATACTTAGTACCATCTCCTTGGTCAGAGAAGTTAATCCACATCCAGTCACCATTACCTTTTCCTTGTCCAATAGCTCCATTAGTTGGATCGTATGTACGGAATCTTGCCATAATGAGAGGCATTCTCACAGCCCAGAATGGTAAGAAACCTCTATTGTAACCATTAGGGTCAGTACCTGTTGACTGCAATGACATACCATTACTTGGATAGAGTGGATCCTTTCGTCCCTGCTGGTAGTACATTGCTTGACCCTCACGCACAAGAGCTGCTGCTTTTTGAGTGAACACTACCTGTGCTGTCTTTCCTGTTCGTGTCTGAGTGAATGTAAGACGAACCTTACGATCCTTCTCATAAAGTAGTACCCTGCCACTTTGTGTGACGGAAACCTAAAGGCTCACGCATAAAGTAGTCTTTGCTGGTATCGATTACATCCTTAGAGGTAATCCAGATGTGCCAACTCCAAAGAACATTATAGGCTCCCAATGTATTTTTTGTAACACCAATAATAACACTTGCCTCCTTCATTTTGTCCTTGTTGACTTTGAACTCAACATTACTACCATTTATTGTTACGTCAGATACAATATCAGGAGTACTGGTCCACAACACTTTAGCACCATCAGCACCTGTAATATCTGATCCATTAATCTCTGAAACACCCCAGAATTTATTGAAAATATACTCACTCGCTGGATAAGATGATGTATAAGAAGAAACATTTTTAGCACCATTCTTTATAGCATTACCATATACCATTGGGAATGAATACTTACCACTGGCTGAAACAATATAACAGTTAGCTGTTTCCTGTGGACCATTTACTTTAGAAAGGTCTACTGTACCAGGTGCCTCAGGTGCTGCCTTAAGTGCAGCCTCACGCTCTGCCTTGTAGTCATGGAAGTCATTAGCAAGTGTCATCACACGAGCCTCACCTGAAGTTCCACCATTACCACTCTCAGAACTCATAGCAGCAACCATTGAAGGCTTGCCCTCTGTCCAAGTAGTACCATCAGCACTGAACTCATACTTTGTAATTGTCCAAGGCTCTGGCTTTTCAATGCTACCTGGTTTTAGACTCTTACTATAACTTGTAACTGTGAATGGAGCATTAGTTTCATCGTAGTTAAACGTTGTCTTAGCAGCCTTAGCGGTAATATAGAACTCTCTATCCAACTCATCTTTCGAATTAGAAATCGAATAAGTTCTGGTTGTACCAGCAACCCACTTCTTACCATTACCACCAATCTTTGCAACGACTCTTACCACTTAAGAAAGTAATCTTCACATCTGCATCAGCAGGAATGTCCTGAGGAACCATGAGAAGACACCATCGCCATCATTCATGACTTTATTTGAAATGTTTGTTGGAAAATTCATCCCCTGAATCAAACTCAAGCGCAAAGTTCTTCTTTGTCTTGTACTTGGAGTCCATGTCTTTGTAGCAATATCGTATGTACCACTACCAAGAACATTGCGAATCTCTATCTTCTTCACCTTCTGGTTATAAGAGAGATCACTACCCACCTTGAAATAAACAGCAGTTGTTGCGTGTGAGAATCTAATAGGAATCTTCTGGCTTATATAATCATCGTAATTGAATGCTTCTGTATTGGCAACCAAAACGTCAATATGCTCCTTAGCATTAGCCTCTGGCGAGTAATTAACAACTGGGTTTGTTCCAGATGTTGTTGTTACCATTGAGTTTGATCCGTCTTTAGCTGGATGAACAGCAAAGAACTTCAACTTTGAAGACTCACTCTTCTTCCACTTTACAGGATTAACCATTGTACCATCAACCTTCACCTGCTCATTGTAGAGATAGTTAGCAGCTGTGCTACCTTCCTTAGTTGCAAAAATAGCGAAATTCTTATTGATTGTCGCAAAGTTACTCATGTCTGTTACCAAAGCACGTGTAGCCGCTGGAATATAAACTGGGTTAACACCTTCAACCGTGGTCTCCACCAACTCCAGACCCTGTGCATCACCCTCAAGTGGTGTAAAAGTGGTTTCGTAAACAGATGGAGCCTTAGTCTTTGGAAGTGAAGCCTCATTGATGTTCTGAATATCAGATACAGCAAAGCTAATACCATCCTCTACTTTCTGCGTCTCCTTTACTGTTTCATTATCAGTACAAGAAGTCACAACAAATGATGCTAAGCCTACGAAGCCAGCCATCAAAGCAAATTTAAAATTTCTTGATTTCATTTCTTTGGGTTTAATTTCTTAGGTTTGTTACGGATTAGTTAGATGGTTCTGCATCAATTTCCTCTTCTCCTCCATTTTCAAATCCACCTATGGATGCGCCAAAACCTGGTTGATCACCAGAACCAGCCAAAATCGTCTCTGCCTCTACAATGTTATACACATTAATAGCAGGCGAAAAATACTTCTTTTTCATACTTTTTTATAATAGTTATCTTCTTTGTTCTAAATTACGTTTATGCTCGTATGAGCGCAATAATACGAAACAAATTCTTATTATCCGTTTTCCTATATATTTGTGGGTAAACTCTTTTACGTGGCTTGATATTTATCTTAGTCAAGTGCTCGAAAGCGGTGCAAAGGTACTACATTTATCATATATTGCCAATAAAAAGAGGTTAATTTTTAGAGGATTTTAACCTAATTAATACTCTAACATGGGTGTAAAAAGAACCAGAAACCTTTGTTTTTGCAGGGGTTTCAAATAGATGATATAGTCTGCTTAAATAAAAGAGTTTTTAACACAAAAGCAAGCATTAGTCTTGCCTTTGTAAATATAATTCACAACCTCAAAAATAAAGACCGTCTTTTTAGCTTTGAATTAACGCTCTTTTGGCTTGCAAAAGATGCCCTTTTGAGGTCTAACTAACGCCCTTTAAGAGTCCAACTAAGCACCTTTAATTTCGCTCTCTTATAACTTATTGATTACAAGCGACTTGCAAAGGCAACAAAAATCACTATTTATCATGCAAAAGATAGCATTACAAAACATTTCTTTGTAAACATATTTCAGCCTTTATAATAAGTAAATATAATGATTTATACCGCTTTAAAATAAACAATAACTTACCCTATCTGTATGACTTTTAGCTTATGTAGCATATAAAACATAAAAAAGTACCACAAAGATGGTAATTAACAAATACCACACACATGGTATTTTTGTCGTTCTCGACAAACTTTGTGATGGATTTTTGGGCAGAATAGAAAAGAAGCCCTATCTTTGCAAGCAGTTAAAGTAACGATGCCACATGCTACATGTCATACAAAGCCACATATTATATTAAAGGTAGAATGGAGTAGCATCAAAGGTAAAAATATATGGTTCTTCAGGAATTTGGAGTGATAAAATAGATAAAATAAAAAGAAAACCGCTGTAAATATTGTATATTTGAATAAGCACAAACAAATGTACAAAGATGAACAGCAGTTTCCTATATCATGCTAGGTCTTTACACCCACGAATGCACTTGTGAAGAATACAAAGGTAATAGAATTATTTTGCATGTACAAGCAAAAGAGCGAATAAGATGTTGCCCTTGTTGGGATCTCGCTCTGTTGTGAAAACAGGGTATCGCCTGCAGGACTTTGTTGGAGCTTCCATAGGTGGTAAGCGAGTAACTATCCGCATGAAGGTGCAACGCTATAAATGTAAGGAATGTGATTTTCGACCAGCAGGAGAATATTCCTTCTGCTACCGGCAATCGCAGCTTATACTCATCGCTTTGCCAAGTATGTAGTAGATTTCATTTCGTGGTATGACGCTTCAGGATGTATCGAGATCATCTGGGGTGTATCATGGGATACGATAAAGGAAATACACTCCTCTTACCTTGAGCGTCATTATAGCCTCCATCTTTAGATGGTGTAGAGAATATTGGTATAGATGAGTTTGCTGTTAAGAAAGGACATGTCTATAAGACAATAGTCGTGGATTTGGACAGTGGCAGGGTAATCTGATGTTGTGAAGGAAAAGGTCACGAAAGCTCTGAAGAAATTCTGGCGGAAAGTCAAACGTAAGAATATAAAAGATAAAAACATGTGGCATGAGACCTGTCTACAGCTTTCATAGCCTCTAGTTATGGAGAACTGTCCCGATGCAGTACATGTGTTTGATCATTTCCATGTAGTAAAGTTAATGAACGAGAAACTTGACGATATCAGACGTAAAGTTTATAGTATGGAGAAAGATATAAATAAGCGTAAAGTACTCAAAGGAACAAGGTATCTGCTACTCGGCAATGGTGCGGACATCTTTGATAAACAGCACAAGACAAGGCTTGAGAATGCTTTTTAGCTATGAATGAGCCATTGTCAAAAGCATACTATTTGAAGGAACAACTACGTCAGATATGGTCGCAACCACGAAAGATATGGCAGAAAAATTGCTTGATGACTGGATAAGGCAGGCTGAACAAAGTAAGATAGCCCAACTACAGAAAATGGCTGTTACTATGAAAACCTATAAGAAAGGAATCCTTGCATGGTACGATTGCCATCTATCAACAGGAAAAGTCGAAGGCATCAATAACAAGATTAAAAGTAATGAAACGAAATGCGTATGGATTTAGGGATGAGAGGTACTTTACACTAAGACTCTATGCACTGCATGACTGCCGTATCACTCGAAATGCCGGATGAACCAAATATATAAATACAAAAGATTGTAAGAGATGAAAAGTTTAGAATTATTGTTTCCAAAAGTTGAAAGTACAAAAACATCCCTCCTATTATTGGCTTCACGCCTTGTATTCGGATTGACATTTGCAAGCCACGGACTCGACAAACTACAACATTTCTCAGAGACGGCTGCACACTTTCCTGCACCCTTCGGTCTGAGTGGTGACATTGCTGTTGGTTTGATTATCTTCGGCGAGTTAGTGTGTGGTTTGGCATTTGCCTTCGGTTTCCTCACACGTTTAACACTACTACCAATGATTTTCACCATGATCGTGCCTTCACAACTGTACATGGAGGTTCTGTCAGTGGTGGTGAGTTAGCCTTCCTCTATCTTGTCATCTTCGTTCTCTCATGGTTCGCTGGCGCAGGCAAGTTTTCTGTTGATGGCATCATTCGAAGCAAAATAAGTCGGGGTAATTCATAATTCAAAATTCATAATTATGATTACTTCAGTGGTAGACATAATGAATAAAAGACATAGTATTTATAGACATGGTAACATAGTACTTATAGACATGGTGACATGTTAAGTGAAGACATGGTAACATAGTATGTAAGGACATAGTAACAAAATAATGTTTTAGTAGAGTGTGGGCTAATGTAATGTAAATAAAATTCTAAGTTTGAAAATAAGAAGAGCGTTAATTGGCTTTTAATTAACGCCTTTTTAGCTTGCAAAAGATGCCCTTTTGAGGTCTAACTAACGCCCTTTTGAAGTCCAAGTAAGCACCTTTTGAATTGGAGTTTTACAACCACTTGATAGATAGTAACTTAGAAGGGTGAGGGAAAATATGATTTTTAGCCTCTTTTTGACAAATTAATAGCGAGATAATATAAGGAAAATTCACAACGCATAATAAGCCCATTGTCATCTAAAAGCAGATGGTTGAGGGCTTTTGTATTTGGCTTTATATAACTGTTCTTGTTGATTGAGAGATAAACGAATTTGGGTGCATCAGAAGTCTGACACACCCAAATTATTTTTCTTTTATAGCTTATTCTTTCCTAAATCTGGCAGAAGAATAGTACAATTACCTGCGCTAAGAAAATTCTAAGGAACATACTGAGCGGATAAACTGTTGAGTAACCTACAGCTGGAGCCTCACCTGCACAAATTGAATTAGCGTAAGCCAATGCTGGTGGGTCGGTATAGGTTCCGGCAAGCATACCCATGATTGTGAAGTAATTGAACTTATACTTCAGACGAGCAATAGTGCCGACGATAAGGATTGGAACAATCGTGATGATAAAACCAGTGTAAACATACTTCAATCCGTCACCCTGTACTACGGTGTCCCAGAAGGTTGCACCTGCCTTAATACCTACTGAGGCAAGGAAGAGTGCCAAACCAATCTCACGAAGCATCATGTTAGCTGATGTCGTAGTATAGGTCACAAGTCCCATTCGATAACCGAAACGACCGATAAGAATTGCGATAACCAATGGACCACCTGCCAAACCGAGGCTTCATCGGTACAGGCATGTGAGGAATAGCGATTGGCAACATTCCGAAGATAATACCAACGATGATACCCACGAAGATGGTAGCAATGTTAGGTGCGTTAAGACGCTTCTCTGAGTTACCCATCATTGCTGCAACACGGTTTACGTTCTCCTCTGGACCAACAACCATGATACGGTCACCAACGATGAAGCGGTGGTTGCGACCAGCAAAGAGGTCCATACCCTGACGGCTGATACGTGTTACGTTCACGCCATATACTGAGCGGAAGTGCATGCTGCCCAATGTCTTACCGTTAATCTTGCTGTTGGTGATAACGATACGACGGCTAACCAACTGCTGTGGTTGGTCTTCCTCGTGCCAATCTACTTCAATCTCTGGACCAACGAAGGCACGAATAGCCTCTGCATCACCCTCTGCGCTGACAACAAGAATCTCATCGCCCAACTCGAAAACAGTATCTAAGGTTGGAAGTAAGAGTTCACCATTGTGCATAAGACGTGTACAAACGAAGTCACGATTAAGGAACTCTGAAATCTCCTTGAGGTTACGACCTGCGATATAAGCATTCTGTACCTTCAAATACATTGAATGAGGTTTTGCATTAGGATTCTCAGCTTCTTCCTCATTCAGCTTTTCATTCTCCTCTTGGAGGTTTACCTTGCAGATATAACGGATAGCAATCGTTGCACCAATGATACCTACTACACCCAAAGGATAAGCACAAGCATAACCTGAAGTGATGTCGAAGTCCATGCCGTTCTTGTAAACACTATGGAGAGCTTCATTAGCAGCACCAAGACCAGGGGTGTTAGTTACGGCACCATAGAGTGTACCCACCATCATTGGAAGGGTTGTTGAATCCTTCGTATCAAAGAAAATGTAGTAGCAAGCAAACATCACGAGGACGTTGAGCAGAATTGCCACCGTCGAAAGGATGTTCAGTTTTAAACCACCTTTACCAAAGCTCTCGAAGAAGCCGGGTCCTACCTGAAGACCAATCATAAAGACAAAGAGAATCAATCCAAAGTCTTGTACAAAGGTCAATACGGGGATAGGTCCTGTAAATTTAATGTGACCTGCAAGGATTCCTACAAACAACACAAAGGTAACGCCAAGCGAAATACCTCCAAATTTAATTTTGCCAAGGTAGATACCCAAGGCGATGACAATAGAATACAATAGCATAATATGGGCTACCGTATCCTGTTTCTCTGCCGAAAAAATATCAATTAACCAGTCCATAAGTATTATTTATTCTGTGCAAAGGTAAGGATTAAAAGGCATATTAGCTAATCTTTTATGACGAATTTTAACCATACCTCCGTTTTTGTTTGTAGTTAGCTCTTTTCTTTGTAATAAACGGCCTTCTTCATGGTAAAGGTGTTTATATAAGGAGTTTTTCTCTTAATATTAGATGAATCCTTAAAAGAGTGTCTTCTATTCTTTTTTGTTTGATTCTTTCAATGATTGGGATGAGGTTTTTAGTTCCCTTTTTCTTCCCAATCATTGAAAGTTTTTACCTTTTTAATAGATAATGATACGCTGTGCCTTATTACCATTCACTTGAATAAGATAAACACCCTTATTCCATGAAGAAGCATTCAGATTGTATTCATTGCCCTGTGCAGAAAGCGAATGAACGAGCTGTCCGCTCGGTGTGAAGACACGTACGTTGAGTTGCTTAGCACCAGCAAGGAAGAGGTTGAATGTGCGGTCGCCAGCCTTCGTAATGATAGGAGCATCCTTGCTTTCAGTAGTTCTGACGCCATTGATTCCGTTGGTCTGCTTCTCTTTTAGTACCTGCTTTAGACCTTCGTATGCATCAAACTTGCCTGCACCCCATTGTACTGGGTCGCCCGTTGTTTTGACAAAATCATCCTTTTTAGCAGTCTGCTGGATAATACGCAGTACGTCCTTGATGGTCAAGCTTGGGTTAGCTTCAAGCCATAGAGCGATGCCACCAGCCACAACGGGCGTAGCCATTGACGTTCCTATTGACTGATGCCAGTAGTAAGTATCCTTACCTTTCTTCAACTTACCTTGTAATTGGTCGTCTTCATAGTCCAAGTCCTTATTCTTGACAGCGTATGTATTAACAGAAGAGATGACGGCTGCGCCCGGTGCACATACATGTGGCAAGTTTCTACCATCACCGAGTGTACCCAGAAAGAAGAAGCTTGAAATCTCACCTATTGGGAAACTTTCTCCAGAACTAAGACCGTTAAAGTTATAGATACTACCATCAAGTGATGCTATGCGATTACGAACATTGTAGCTACCAACGGTAATAATGTTTGTTGCACACGCCATGTCGCTGATAGAACCATTGGCTGAACCTTTCACAAAAGCCGTCCCTCGTTATTGTCATCGAAGTAGATATTCTGGTCGTCGGTATAAACCTCAACACTCTGTCCTGCTTTCTTACTTTTGATTTCTAAGGTCAACTTGTAGTCTTCATCTTGGTTTGTTGTCTGATTGTCGCCAGTCATGACCTCCGCAAAGGCATAGTAACAGTTAGTTTCAGAATCAATAGCAGAAGAAACAGAGACGCTAACCTTGAAAGCTTTCGCAAAGTCTTTGTTGACATCGTTGCTGTTGTTTTACATACTTAGCTTTAGATGCGTAAGTCACATCTCTTCCATTCAAGTTGTTTTGGAACAGCAATGCTTTAGGATGGTACGATTGTCCTGCTTTGTGTCGACAACATTGATATAAAACTCAAAGACAGTAGAGTCTTTGCTATAGGCTGCTATCTGTCCGTTGCGGAAGTTATAGTAAGTGGTTCCTCCTTCATCTACAGGACTAATATCCATCGGTGTAAGGAAGGTCTTAACTGTTTCTCCAGCAGTGTCGAAAGTCTTCTTCAATGCGATTGGCTTTTCGCCTTCGTTACCTGCAGCAACACAGATGATAGCTTCCTTTCCCTGCTTTGAAAGGTATTTGTTCATCACACTTGTAGAGTCGTGTACACCAATATTACTACCTAATGAGAGGTTGATAACGCAGGGTTTAGGGCTTGGTCCGGAGGCCTTAGCATATTCAATCGCATCATCAATACCGAGTGCAATATATGAGTCATTAAGATCTCCGCAAGAAGCAATTAGTTCTGACTCTGTTGCAGAACCATAGAAAGGATTTGCTCCTGTTACAGACTTTGCTTGATACGTTCCAACAGCCTCTCCGTAAGTGATATTTCCTTTATATCCACCTGCCATGATACCTAAGGTATGCGTGCCATGTACACTCTCATCATCATCGGTCTTGAAGGTTTCAAGGGCGTGCGCATTATTACCCTGTGTCATGGTATCAAGCACGGTACGAGGATAATACTTGTCGTACTGATAGCCATTTTTATTCCGCTTATTTTTCCACTATCTTTACCCACATAAGCAAAGCTGGCTGGTACCATCTTCTTTAAAAGAAATTGATGTGGTTAGGGTCAACACCACCGTCAACAACAGCAGTTACCACTCCCTTACCTGTGTAAGCTTGTGGAAGGTCTGTGCCTTGGTGAATCTTGTCACGCCAACTTCTTGCGTACAAGGTTCATTTTCTGGTACAAACGGCGAGGAGTTGCATTCGGCGAACGCATTTCAAATTAGCAATACGCTCAACATCAGCTATGGGAATCAAAGCAATAGCGATGTTATCACGTACACAGCAGCACTTTTTATGCCTTGTGCTTCTAAATCAGCTCGGTTGTTCTGATCTTTCAGTTCAACCATTGCCATAATGTTTGTAGGAGTAGTCTTTGGTTGTTCTAACGAACGAGTACGGGCGTTGTAAGTAGGGATTGATGTATTGCGGAGCTTATTTAACTCCATCAGGCTCTTTTAAGTCAAGCTTTGATTGACCAAAAGCAGAACCAAACATACCCAAACAACATACTGTGAGTAGAAATTTTCTCATTGCTTGTTGATTATAATTTTATCGTTAATATTTCCTTTTAACCTTGTTTAGACGCTTCTATGGTGTAAAAAAGAGTAGGTAAGTCCTACTTCACACATAGTATTTCTTGTTAATGGGTAACCGCGTAGAGTTTATGGGTAAACACATAGAAGATTAAAGGTTTTCTTCTTTCGCAGTACCTTGTCTGGTCGATTGTTTTGCAAAACGATTCTCATACCAGACAGTCTGCTGATAGTTAGCTGTCTTAGAAAGGAGATGCAAAGATAAAAATAAATCACAAGATGATAACACTTTTTCTCGTTTTTTTGCACAATAAACATCTAAGCGAAACTGAAAAACACATAACTCGTTGACATTTTAACCTGTTTATTTGTTCACTTACGTCATCTTTACTGGACGAGTTGATGCTTAGCACATGTCGTGCTGATGGTAAACACCAATGGTGCTAAGGCTTAATTCGTTGATTTTGTTACAGAAAGGCAAATCTTAATTGACACTTCATGGGCTTATACAAAACAATCCCCTTGTTTGTTGCTGAATACTTATTCTGCAACAAGCAAGGGGAATGTCAATTAGTTAGCTATTATTTACTTAACGCTTACCTTTGCTGCCTTGTTTCCTACACGTACAATGTAAGTACCACGACCGAGAGGGATGCGGCTGCTATCGTCAGCAACCTTACCCTGGTAAACGAGCTTGCCATCAATTGAGTAGATAGCAACTGTGCTATTCTGTGCACCAAGAACGCTGATTGCACCGTCGAGGAACTGAATCTTAACATCCTTATCTGCAGTTACTGCATCAATACCTGTTGCAGGTGTGAATGTGATGTAGTTTGTATAGATAAGAGCATTAGGGAAGTTATCGTTCGCCATCACACAAACAAGGTTGGTGAATGTCTTGTCAAGCTTCAATGTGGTAACACCATTCTCAAGTGTGTACTCCTCATTTAGCTCTAACTTCTCGCCTTGTAACTCGCCATCTCTATATGTTACATTACCGATGAACCAGTGATAGGTTGTCATCTCACCTCCTACGACAGCCTCAGAGCTGAGGTCTACCTTACCATTAACGCACTTAACGTCGATAGGTGCCTGAAGGTTGTAAGAGTATCTATTAAATGGTTTACCGTTGTTGCTTGGCAATGGCATTGTAGAGAACTTCAGACGGTTACCAACGACATTGAGAACTGTAAGGTTGGTATTCTTAGATACGTCAACCTTTGTCAACTTGTTGGCATTCAACCACAACTGCTCCAGCATAGGAAGCTTGTCAAGTGACACGTTTTCAAGGTCGTTATCACTCAAGTCAAGGTTCCAAAGCTTAGGGTTGTTAAGCTTAATTTCCTTCATCTTGTTGCTTGAGAGGTAAGCAATACCAAGGTTTGGTGCTTGTGACAAGTCGAATGTCTTAATCTTATTACCCGTTAGTGAAATGAAGTTAAGATTTGGGAAAGCTGACAAGTTAATGTCAGTCAACTCATTTCCTTCAAGGTTCAAGTCGGTAAGATTTGGTGCTGCAGGGAGCTTAATTGAGGTCAGTCCGGCACGAGTTACAGCAATGAGTTTTGCTTCCTTCAAACCAGTGAGGTCTACATCAGTCATATTAACATTTGCAACACTGAAGACTTTCACCTTATCATCAGCCTCAGCAACGAGTACACGTACCTTTGTGTTCGCCTTTGATTTAGCTTGGAAAATCTTATATTTATCTCCAAGTGTGTACTGTGTAACATTACCATTACCGCCCCACTCGAAGTAAACAGACTTACCAGGAATATAGCTTGCAAGAGACAATACTACGCTATCAGTCTGGTTGACAGTAGTAAAGGAAGCCAACTCGTATTTAGGGAAGGCGATAGGATGAACATTAGTAGTCTTGAAGACGTTCTGTCCTTCGAAATCAGGATAAGCAGGATGAGTCATCTCGCAATAGATAGAGTCAAGTGCGAGGTTGGTGAACTTAGCTGAACCATTGGTGATGGTGTAGTCCTTGCCCAACTGTAATGGTGAACCATCTTTCTTCTTCCATACAAAGTTAGTTGTAGCACCATTCTTTGTAATATTCTGTTCAGAGAGATCAATACCTGGTGAAGAGGTTGAAATCTGCAATACGTGCTGTGGTGCATAGATAAAGTTACCACGAGTCAAGCCGAAGTCGTTAGGCATGTTTGCCAATGTGAAGTAGTTACCACTAACATTCAACTTCTTGATAGGTGCTACTGGTGGAATCTTCACCTCTGTCAACTCATTGTTTGAAACGTTTACATCCTCTATAAGTTCGCTGTGGTTGAGGAGAAGTCGAGTGAACTTATTGTGAGAGATATCAAGCATACGCAAGTTGTCGGCATCCTTAAGATCCAACTTATTCAGTTTGTTGTGACTTACATTAAGCTTGGTTACACCATAGATGGTATTGAAGAGCAATGAGTCAATCTGATTGTAGCTTACGTTGATATTAGACAACTTACTCTTATTGAAGTAAGATGATGGACCACGGAGGTCAACACGTCTAAGCTGGTTTTGAGAGAGGTCGAGCTTTTCAAGCTTATTGTTGTAAGAGAGGTCGATAGTAGTAAGATTTGCTCTCTTCAATGTAAGCGTACGAAGCTCTGTGAGTGCAGAGAGGTCGATGTTGTCAATGTACTGACCATCAGACTCAAGACTTGTTACGTACTTATCCTGTGGGACATATACGATAATGTCTCCAGCACCAGTGCGTGTAGTCACGATATTGGCTGTAGCTGGGCGCTCATCCTTGATCTGGAATGGAGTAGTATTACCATCGCCTAAGTCAACCTTTACAGTTACAGGATTAGCTGCTGTAGCACCAAGGATACCAACAGACATCTTCAGAGGAGAACCAGCGTCGCCAAGACTTGCGAGCTGAATAGCCTTCACATCCTTACCAAACTCTGCAACAGTCTTCACACGGAAGTTTTCTGTGCGGATAGGATAGTCTTTGAGGCGGCTATTATTGAACTGAACAAAGACTTCTTCATCAAGTTCTTTCTTCAAAGTAACCTTACCATTCTCGTAAGAATAATAGCTGCCATCTAACTCTACAGGCTTTGTTGGGTCTGCCTTTGGAACACGGAAGAGTCTTGCCTGTGTAGTTGTTTTTGGACGAAGCACACGATTACTAAGGTCGATAACATCACCTACCTTATAAGTATCGTTCAACTCCATAGGGTTTTGCTCGTGGTAATACTCAAACCAGTTGCCTGGTTCAGGCAATGTAGCAAAGTCCATATAGTTGTATCGTACATTAACACTATAGAGTATTGGGTTCTGACTAACGTCAAGTTTTCTCAAGAGGTTACGGTCACAAGAGAGTGTGAAGAGCTTTGGATTGTTTCTTAAGTTAAGCTCTTTAAGATTATTACCACCACAATAGAAGTAGTAAAGTTCAGGACAATGAGATACATCAATGCTCTCAAACTTTACGTCTGTGTTGACTGTACCTGATGAGTGAGAGATGTACAGCTGCGTAATCTTAGGGTTGTTGAGAAGGTCAAGCGTCTTTTCACGAGAGTCACCCACGTTGAGAATTTCCAATTCTGAATTCTTTGAGAGGTCAACACTTTCCACGCTTGTCATGTCAAGGCTCAAACGCTGCAGATTTGGACAGCCTGTTGGGTCTGCTACCTTAAGGCCGATAGTGTGATAAGCATCAAACGAACGTAGCTTAGGGAAGTTCTTAAGGGTGAAGTTTGGAGAGATATGTCCAATCTGTGGTACTTCCAAAACTATGAGTTCAGGCATCTTTCCAATCATCAATGGAGTTGTGGCAGAGAAAGGGTTATCCTGCAAATAGATAATATTCAGACTCTGTAAACGGTCGATATTGAGGGATGTTAAGACGTTATGCTCTAAGTTCAACACTTGTAGCTTTAAGTTAGGATTAAACTCAATCTTGTCAATCTCATTACCAGAAGCATTGAAGAAATAGAGATCGTTTGGGTCACCTGAAATCGTTACCCAGCCTGCATCTGTTACAGCATTTGTACAGAGAGTACCTTTGATAGCCAGTTCGCCTTTGTCATTCTCAACAATGGCTTTCTTAATTTCAACTTCGGTTTCACCTGATCCATAGTCAATGTAGACATTGGACTTGTCAGATTTAGAACCTAACACAAAAGAAACCTGTGCTTGAACACCTGTGTTCTTTGCCTTTTCAGGCACATTCGTATGGAACTTTATCATCCAATCATCTTGCGCATGAGCAGCAAGCGAGCTCCATAACATAGCCATCACTAAGAGGAGAAATGATGGCAGAAAAGTAAATTTGTGCTTCATATAATTAAAAATATTATTGTGTTCTGATTTTATAGCTTATGTTTACTTATCGTATTCCCAAGGATTAGGAGTGTTATTCCTATCCTTTGGGAATATTATTCGATACATATTAAGCCTTAATAAATAACGATACGTTGTGCCTTACCGCCATTTACTTGAATCAAGTAAACACCCTTGTTCCATGAAGAGGCATTAACGTTAAGTTCGTCACCTTGTGCAGAGAGTGAGTGAACCAACTGTCCACTGAGTGAGTAGGCACGTAGGTTCAGCTGCTTTGCACCAGCAAGGAAGGCTGTGAAAGCGCGTTCGCCAGTCATTGTGATAACAGGAACTTCCTTGTCCTCAGCATATCTTACGCCATTAATACCATTGGTGTTCTTCTCTTTTAGCACCTGCTTCAAACCTGCGTAAGCGTCAAACTTACCTGCACCCCACTGTACTGGGTCGCCCGTATTAGTAACATAGTTATCTTTACGAGCGGTCTGCTGGATGATACGGATTACGTCCTTGACAGTCAAACTTGGGTTTGCTTCAAGCCAGAGGGCAATAGCACCAGCTACAACAGGCGTAGCCATAGATGTACCGAGTGATTGATGCCAGTAGTATTTCTTGCCACCTTTCTCCAATTTACCCTGCAAAGCCATATCAGAATAACCTAAGTCAAGATTCTCTACAGCGTATGAGTTGACAGAAGATATGATAGATGCACCCGGAGCACATACGTGTGGAAGGTTTCTACCATCGGCTAATGTACCGAAAGAAGAGAAGCGTGAAGCCTCGCCTTCAGGGAAATCATCTTCGTCACCTCGCTTGTTGTAACCATAGACATAGCCATCAAGAGAAGACCAGTGATTGCGTACATTGTAGCTACCAACGGTAACGATGTTCGCTGCACATGCCATATCGCTGATAGAACCATTACGTGTTCCGCTTACGAAACCATCCTGCTTATTGCTATCGAAGTAGATAAACTGTGCATCAGTGTAAACTTCAACACGCTGTCCAGGCTTCTTGCTCTTTATTTCAACGCCAGTTTATAGTTGCCGTCTTGGTTAGTTTTCTGGTTATCACTGGTCATAATCTGCGCCATAGCATAGTAACGACCCTGTTTCTGCATCTACTGCAGAAGCCGCTGTAACGTAACCATCAAACGCTTTTTGCAAAGCCTTCGTTAATGATTGCACCAGTCATTGAATAGTCACCACCTGATGCGTAGGTTACAGGTTGGCCATTTGTGTTCTTTGGAAGAGAGTTCTTGTAACCGCACGATTACGTCGTCCCGTATTAGTAACAACTATCTGTAACTCGAAATTCAGTAGAGTCATTACTATAAGCTGCTATCTGTCCGTTACGAAGATTGAAAGTAGGTCTTGTTTCCAGAACGTAAAGTATCTGGTTGCATTGGCGTGAGGAAGGTTTTTAACCGTCTCATCGGCAGCGGTAAAATTCTTCTTCAATGCGATAGCCATATTAGCCTCATTACCTGCTGCAACACAGATGATAGCATGCTTACCTTCCTCTGCAAGGAAGCGGTTCATCACGCTTGTTGAGTCGTGTACACCAATGTTACTACCTAATGAAAGGTTGATAACACATGGCTTTGGCTTCTTTCCAGATAGTTTTGCATACTGCACAGCATCATCAACACCAAGTGCAATATACTGATCGCGCAAATCACCGCATGAAGCTACAAGCTCTGACTCTGTCGCACAACCATAGAAAGGATTAGGACCTGTCACTTTATAAGACCTATCGTTATCGTTTGTCTTAGCGTAGGTCATATTGCCTTTGTATCCACCCGCCATGATACCCGTTGTATGTGTACCATGGAACGTATTGTAAGAGTCAGCAGTAAAATCCTCAATAGCGTATGCATCTTCACGGTTTGTTAAGGTGTCAAGCACTACACGAGGGTAATAGTTATCGTATTGATAACCATTCTTATTCGACTGACTGGCTGTAATCTTACTGATATAACCGAAGCGTGTACTGCCATCAGGCTTGAGGAAGTTGATATGGTTAGGGTCAAGACCGCCATCAACAATACCCGTTACAACACCCTTACCAGTGTAAGCCTGTGGAAGGTCGAGGCCTTGATGAATCTTATCAACACCAATCTCCTTACGTACGATATCCATCTTCTGATAAACACGACGTGGGAGTTCCATACGACGAACGCATTTCAAGTCTGCTATACGCTCAATATCAGCCAGAGGAGCCACGACAATGGCAATGTTACCACGTACACGCAGCACCTTTACGCCTTGTGCCTCTAAGTCTGCACGGTCGTTCTGATCCTTCAGTTCGACCATTGCCATCGTGTTCTCTGGTACACTCTTTGGGCGTTCAAACGAACGTGTACGACTGTTGTAGGTAGGAATGGAAGTGTTACGGAGTTTGAACAGTTCCAACTGACTTTGTAGGTCAAGCTTCGACTGACCGTAAGCTAATCCTACCGAACATAAACAAAATACTGTGAGTAGAATTTTTCTCATCGCTTGTTGACTATAACTTTTTTACCGTTAATAATATATACTCCATTAGGTAGTTGGGTGCCTTCTATACGCTTGCCATCAAGACGATAGACTACAGCCTTACCTTGCTTTACTGATTCAATGGCTTCAATACCATTTGTGTCGCCCTTGAGAAGGACATCCAGACGGTCGTTGTTCTTCAGATCAAACTCAAAACTTGTGCCGCCAGGATAAGATGGGTTAAGATTTGTTCCATTCAATTTTATCACCATCTTACTCATGTCATTTCCGTTTGCAACAAGCATGAAATGATTGTCGTCAGCTGAGAACATCACAGTATTTTCACCTGTCTGCATCTTTACCATCGAACGGTCAGAACGATAGAAACTCAAACCATAGTTCGCAACGCTGATGTCGTCAATGAAAACCGTTGCTTTTTGGTCGCGTACAATAGCAGATGTTTTAACCTCGATAGTCATACCTTCGGTTAGTCTTATCTCGTATGCTCCTTCGTAATTAGCTGTTACAGGAGTGCCATTTGCCTTGATAGACTCAATCTTACAACCGCTATTAGGCTTTATTTGAATGAGGTTATTCTTCTCTCCTAACTCAATATTATTGCTGCCATCCTTAAGTGTTATCACCTTATTATTATAGCTTGGACCCTCATAAGCGGTGATATTTTCAGCCTTATCAACAGTCAGAACAGCCTTTACAGTAGCATATTTATGTGCTTGAATATCAAAGACAAGATTGTCTTTCACATAGCATTCGTAGGTACCATATATCGTAGTGGCAGTCCCATTAACCTTGAAAGCATCTAAAGCATAGTTACTTTGATCGAATTTCAACGATAACTTGGTGCCTGCTTTGAGCTTAAAGTCTGCATCGTTGTAGTTCTTAACTTCCACACCATCAGCCATTACCTTTGAGATAACACCCTTTGCATTCTCGTCAGTAAAGTTGAATTTTAACAGGATAAGATACGTTTGGATAATCGGCTTTAATGTCAACAACACAGCCAGCGGTCAGCGTGACAAAGTATTGACCACTTGAAGGAGTAACGTCGTTACCATCAAGTGTCACCTTATATATAGGGGCATCACCATAATTAGCATTGGTAATTACAAGTGTTTTCTCGGTATTAGGAATCCATTTAACTGTGTTTTTCACCATTTTGTAACTCTACAGACGTGCGTGATTCATTGCGTGACACCCTCACTTTTGAGGCATTATCAACGTTTACAGTACATGAACCTGTGCGAGCTTTTAGCTAAGTCAGCACTTTTAACAGTGAAGAGCTTATTATTGTCTGCATCCGAAACATAGATGTTGCAACTGGTTAGATTATTAATAGTCTGTGGTGCAGAGTTCTCATTATCAATCGTCTTGAGGACGCTCTTTAAGTAATAACCTTGTTTTGCCTCAATGGTTAAGGCACCATATTGGGGCACAGTAATTTCATTTGTTCCGTTAGCAAGATTGACAACGGGCACGTAATTTACTTTGACTGAAACTCTGTTGATATCATCAACCTTGACTCTTACAGTTGTGTCAGCCTTTGCGTTTACTGACGAGAACGCCAGTAGCACTAAGAAAATAAAATAGTAAACCTGCTTCATATATACATATTTATAGTTAATCAAATATTGGATGTAACACTTTTTCTATGGTATCTGCACGTATGGCAGAAGATATTTTTAGAGGAATTGATGAGTAAAGACTCTTACAGGTTATTCGTTCTATTATATATCTGCTGCAAATATAAATATTATTTATAAAAAGAAACAATCTTTTACGATTAAATTTATACTCTAAATCATAATTAGTCTTATTTCTTTCTATTTCAGAATAAAAAGAGTACATGAAAACACTTATAATTATAAACGTTTGTGGATTTCTGTCTATAAAAAGGGCTGAATAGATATATGGATGGGTAATAGTGAGATATGATTTTCGAAAGAATATATACAGAAATGTAAAGAAGTAGACAAAATAAATGGTAATATCTTAAGAAAAATAAAAAGATGTTAGGAAACAATACCATTGTAAGAAGAACTATACATTTTATTTTTCTAATGATCGATTGAGGGTTCAATAACAATAGCGTATTTGTTTCGGAGCAATAAGTCTTCTTTGTCAATAGGGATGAGTAGGATTTGTGTAAAACAAGCCGCTTCTAATCAGAAATTGGATCTACTTTGATAGCAAATAGCAATGTGATTAACCCTTAGCACCATTGGTGCTAACCAACAACACAACATGTGCTAAGCATCAACACATCAGTTGAAGACGAAAAGTAAGGGATATTAAGGCTATTGTTAAAAGGATAGTAAGTTGCTTATGTTTAGCAAATATAGGAAATATTTATAAGACAGAAACATAAACATACAATGCAGATTATGCGCTAAAAACTAACAGGAGGGATTAAATCCTACTTTTATATATCTGAAAATAGCTGTTTTAAGCTATCTCCTCTCTTCTAAAATAAACTCAAATGGAATTATGATTTTTGCTTTTTGGACGCAATAAACCTTACGGACCAATTTACAAACACATAACTGGTTCACCCATCAATTAGTCAACTTGTTAGCTTGTAACAACAAGGTTGTCAACAGAATATATAACTGGTTTACTCGTCAACTTGTCAGCTTGTAACTTGTCATCTCGTTAGTTTGGTGCAAAAAGCATTCAACAGAACACATAACTTGTTTACTCGTTAACCCGTCAACTTGTTAACTTACAAGAATAAATCATTCAACAAAATACATAACTTGTTTACTCGTTAACCCGTCAACTTGTTAACTTTCCACCCTTATAACGTAATTTCTCCTGATCCAAAGCAGCGGTGATGCTGCTCATCATAGACAACACAGAACTGTCCGGGAGCAACGCCGTGGATGCTTTCAGCAGAGTGAATGATACACCTACCGTCCGACAACTGTTCAACAGTTGCGGGATGGTACTCAGGTGTGTGGCGAATCTTGAAGGTAATCTTCTCAGGTAAAGTTGTGATACCTTCTGTCAAGAAGTGGAAATCATGGAGCGGGAAGTCTTTTTTGTAGGCTGTAGCAGGGTCGTAGCCATGACTTACGTACAGGATATTTTTAGTTACATCTTTCTTGATGACGAACCAAGGGCCACCGCCAAGACCGAGCCCCTTTCGTTGCCCGATGGTATGGAACCATAGTCCTTTGTGTTCGCCAATTTTCTTTCCCGTTTCAAGTTCGATGACGTCGCCCATCTGTTCGCCTAAATAGCGGCGTACATACTCGTTATAGTCGATATTTCCAAGGAAGCAGATTCCCTGCGAATCCTTACGGCGTGCATTGATGAGATTCTCTCGTTCGGCAATCTCTCGCACCTCATTCTTCTCATAGTGGCCGATTGGGAAGATAGCTTTCTTTAGCTGCCAATCGTAAATCTGTGCTAAGAAGTCGGTCTGGTCTTTTACTGGATCAGGACTTGTGGTGAGCCATTTACGCCCGTCAATCCATTCGGTCTGTGCATAATGACCCGTCGCAATGAGGTCATAGTCATGCCCCATCTTCTCGTCAAAAGCCCCAAACTTTATCAGTCGGTTGCACATCACGTCCGGATTAGGCGTAAAGCCAGCCTTTACTTTCTCCATGGTGTAGCGTGTCACCTGCTCCCAATACTCCTTATGGCAGTCGATGACTTCCAAGTTACAACCAAAGCGGCGTGTCACAAGTGTAGCCATCTCAAGGTCTTCCTCAGAGTTGCAGTCCCAGTCTTCCTTCTCTTCCGGTCCTATTTTGATATAGAAACAGTCTGGATGCAGCCCTAATCGTGCAAACTCATAGACGACAACCGAGCTGTCAACACCTCCAGAAAGGAGAACGGCAATACGCTTACCTTCGAGTTCCTGAATATTCATCTTTACAATCTTTCCTTCTTTCTTATTCTTTTGTTCTGACCTTCTCGTCAGCTGTTTTCTTTTTATGTGCTACCTTCATTCTATCGAATCCCATACCATAAACACCATTTACGGCACCCTGTGACACAAAGGCGTTAGGGTCTATCTCGTCAATAACCTGATAGATAGAGTGTGCTTCAGAACGGCGTGCGATGATAAAGAGCATTCCCACCTTCTTACCCGTGTAGAATCCGCGTGCTTCGATAACCGTACAGCCACGATCGACATCATTATTAATAGCAGAACCAATCTCTCCCCAGTGTTCAGAAATGACAAAGAACTGCACCGAACCACGCATACCATTAATAAGGTAGTCCACGACATAGGTCATTACGAAGAGAACAATGTATCCGTAGATAACCTTTTCCCAATTCTCCAAAACGAGATAACTGGAGGTGATGATACAGAGGTCACAAGCAAGGATGACACGTCCAAGTGACACATCACGATACTTATGAATCATTGCCGCAATCACATCCGATCCGCCTGAACTGGCATTATACTGCAAGGCGATGCTGACTCCCACACCTAACAATACACCACCCACCACGCATGCGAGGAAAGGCTCGTCGGAAAAGAGCGGATGTCCAGCAAAGACTTCGCGCAGAATCGATGTTGTAAAGGCGAACACCAAGACGGCAAAAATGGTCCTGACACAGAATTTCCAACCCAATATCTTTAATGCGACAAAGAGCAATATGCCGTTGATAGTGAGATAGGTATACTGTACAGGGATGTCAAGACCCCATTGAATGACAGATGCAATACCGGCAATACCGCCGATAGTGATTTGATGAGGCAATAAGAATGCACACCAGCCGAAGCTGCCGATGAGCATTGCCAATGCAATCATCAGAAATTCGCGTACATCTCTAAACTTGTTTTTCTTTTTCTTACCATGTGTTTATCAACCATTAGTAATTTGCAAAGTTAGTGAAATTATTGTGAATGTCAAGTGAATAGCATTTTTTTTTGTGAACAAATCTGATATCTTTCGGATGTTTTTAGTATTTTTGTATCTAATATTTAATCTCTTATTAAATGATAGAATTGTTTTCTGCAGACGGATGGTTAAATCAATCCATTGTATCTGTCAATTATTTTATATGGTCTTATATCCTTGTCGCCGCACTCATTATTTGTGCGTTATGGTTTACGTGGCGGACGCGTTTCGTACAGTTTCGCATGGTTGGCGAGATGGTTCGTTTGCTGACGGAATCGACAGGTACGCATGATAAGGGCGAGAAACATGTCTCATCTTTTCAAGCTTTTGCCATCTCGATTGCCTCTCGTGTGGGAACGGGAAACCTTGCAGGTGTGGCAAGTGCCATAGCCATTGGTGGTCCTGGTGCTGTCTTTTGGATGTGGGTCATAGCTCTCTTGGGTTCTGCGACAGCCTTTATTGAGTCTACGCTTGCCCAACTTTACAAGCGTCGTCATGCCGACTCGTTTATTGGTGGACCCGCTTATTATATTCTGCATGGAATGCATTGTAAATGGATGGCGAAGCTCTTTGCTATACTGATTACGATGACTTTCTGTATGGCTTATGTTTCCATACAAAGCAATACCATCTGTGGTGCAATGGAGAAGGCTTTTTCGATTAATCCGACATGGATGGGTATCGTTCTCGCAGTCTTCTCTTTAGCAGTTGTCTTCGGTGGTATTCAGCGTATTGCTAAGGTAAGTAGCGTACTCGTTCCACTGATGGCAGTGAGTTATGTTCTCCTTGCTGTGGTGATTATTGTAATGAATATCCAACTCATTCCTCATGTCTTCTGCCTTATTATAGAGAATGCTTTCGGCTTTGAACAGATTGCAGGTGGTGGATTAGGAGCGACGATGATGAATGGTATTAAGCGTGGATTGTTCAGTAATGAGGCGGGTGAAGGTTCCGCACCTAATATTGCAGCAACCGCATCGACCACTCATCCCGTGAAACAAGGGCTTATCCAGTCGCTCGGTGTATTCACAGATACGCTTCTTGTTTGTAGTTGTACTGCTTTATTATTATCATTAGCGGACTTTATACCAGTAATTCTGAATCGGGAATATTACTTACTCAGGCAGCGTTAGAGAGCGAGGTGGGTACGGCTGGACCTGTGTTTATTGCGATAGCTATTTTCTTCTTTGCTTTCAGTAGTATTATTGGAAACTATTATTATGGTGAGACCAATGTGCGTTTCTTGACCGACCGTTCTTCAGCAATTTTCGTTTTGCGTGTGATAACAGGAGGTGTAATGGTTATATTTGGTGCTCTTGCCAGTCTTGACCTTGTGTGGAGTATTGGCGACTTCTTCATGGCACTCATCACAATTTGCAATCTTATAGCCATCTTTACACTTGGTAAATACGCTTTCCGCCTGCTCGATGACTATCGTAGACAGAAGCGTGCGGGCGTGCAGAGTCCCGTTTTCAAGCGAGAGACAATGCCTGATATAGCAAAAGAAATTGAGTGCTGGTAATTCATAATTCACAATCTATAATTCACAATTCACAATTCATAATTATGATTACTATTGTTAGCTTTTGAACTTTGAACTTTGAGTTTTTGAACTTTATGATATGTGCAAACTCTATCTTACTTTTAGCGACTACGAATTTCGCTAATGCTTATTGCAATGTAATTTGTGTCATTTGCGTAATTCGTAGTTGACGAGATAACACGTTACTTATAGCGAAAAACCACAGCTAATATCGGTAATCATAATTATGAATTGTGAATTATAAATTATGAATTGCAAATTATGAATTATATGAGAAAAAGTTTTGTATATTTGCCTTTTGATTTGTATATGACCAATAGCAAAGGCTATATAAAAAGTAGATGAAGAGAACAAAGACATACAGCATAATAACGGGATGGGTAGCTTGTCTATTCCTTCTATTACTTGCTGCATGTAGTGCTCCACATATACAGGAAGTTGACGATTTGAACGATAAAGCCTACGTTTTGCACTATCGTAATCTCGACTCTGTAAAAATCTATGCCAACAAAGCATATAACTTAGCGGGGAAGTATGATGCAGGAAAGGCAGAAGCATTAAACAACCTTGCTTTTGTTGACATGATGAAGATGCGCTTTACTGCAGCCTATGCTAAGCTTGACTCTGTTCTTAAAATCACTGACAATCAAGTAGAACTCTTAGTAGCTGATATTCAGCTGATGCGTCTTTGCCAGCGTGAGTCACTCAATAAGGAGTTCTACGACTACTATGAAAAGGCAAAGAAGCGAATTCATCGCATTGAAGAGGATGAGAAACTCCTCTCTCCTCGTCAGCGACGTCGCATGGTTTATGCGCGCTCTGAGTTTGCCATTGTCACTTCTACTTACTACTACTATGTAGGTTTAGAGCAGCCCTCTATTAAAGCGATTAGCCAGATTAATCCCGATGGAGAGATTCAAACCGACATGGCACAGCTCTTGTCTTATTACTATAATATCGGAGCTGGTGGCATTATCAATACAAATTCGCAGAAAGCTATTGAGCAAAAGGAGTTTGAATATCTTATCCGTTGCTATATGTTAGCACGTCAGCACAATATCCCTTATTGGGAAGCCAACTCCTTGCAGGCTATCAGTGAGCTGATTCTCAACGATAAGAGTAGAGCAACTCTGATGCATGATAACCTGCCTTCGTTCCAGTATATCAACCTTGACAACATGCCAGAGAAGCTCCTTGCGGGCAACTTAGCACAGCGTTCACTGAATATCTTCAAACGTTATGGAGATGTTTATCAGACAGCTGGTTCCTATCGTACATTGGCTTCATGCTATTGGCAGATAAAGGATTATCGCTCGGCTATCATCTGTTTGAACAAAGCTTTGAACAATAATCCTGCTATCAAGCAAGCCCCCGACCTCGTTGCGTCTATTCGTGAGCAGTTAAGTGTGGCTTATTCGGCTATTAATAATAAACAGCAGAGTGATTATAATCGTAACATCTATCTTGATTTGCAGGATGAAACCCGTCAGGATAGATACCTTTACATCACGTGCTGAACAATTAGAGCGTACCTCAAAAACAGCTGAATCTTATTATCATTGCTGTGGCACTCTCTATCTTCTTTGTACTTGCTTTCACTCGTCCTCTTCCATTATCTTCGTCGAAGAAAAGACACACAAGGTTCGTTGGACGACCTTCTCCTTCCGCTTGAGCAGTGGCGTCAACACCACCAACAGCACATGGAGGAGTTGGCTGAAAAGTATGAAGAAATATCAGAACAACTTGTTATCAACAAGTTACATCTCACGGACAATAAGCGTAAACACCTCGAACAGCGCGCTAAGATTTCGCTTGTTAATGGTGTCATCCCACTCATCGACCGTATGTTGCATGAGATTGAGAAACTCAAGAAGGGCGGAGAAAATGAAGCTGTACAGGCTGAGCGTTACACCTATATTCGTGAGTTAACTGATAAGATTAATGAACTTAACGCTGTACTTACAGAGTGGATTCAACTTAGACAAGGTAAGCTGTCACTACATATTGAGAGTTTCCCTGTACAACAGGTATTCAATATCGTGAAGAAAGGACGTATGGGCTTCCACATGAAAGGAATTGACCTACGGGTAGATGACACTAAGGCTGTTGTCAAAGCCGACCGTGTTCTGACGCTTTTCATGGTGAATACATTGGCTGATAATGCCCGTAAATTTACGGGAAAGGGAGGTAAGGTGACGATTACATCCATTGAGGAGCCAGACTATGTTGAGATATCTGTTGCCGATACAGGCTGTGGACTCACTGAAGAAGAACAACAACACCTCTTCGACCATAAACCAATTCATGACCAAAAAGATAGTGCTTCGCATGGCTTTGGACTGATGAATTGTAATGGTATTATCAATAAATACAAGAAGATTAGCCAGATATTCTCTGTCTGTGAGATTGGTGTAGAGAGTGAGAAGGACAAAGGAAGCCGTTTCTTCTTCCGTTTACCAAAGGGTATCAGCCGTATCTTGTTGGCATTCGTCCTCGCTACTGCCTCCCTCTTGACTGCTCAGGCTCGTCCTACAAGAGCCAGCGATAAGGCTACAGCACTTGCAAAGAAGGATTATAATACCCTTGCAGGTATCTATGCTGACTCGGCTTACTTCTCAAACATCAATGGTGCATACAACAAGACATTGGCGTATGCTGATACTTGTCGTTACTATCTGAACCAGCATTATCTCCAGCTTCGACCTAAAGGAAAGGATCTAATGAAGCAACTTGGAAGCCTTTCTATCGTTCCAGCAGAGATTAAGTGGTATCATGATAGCCTACCGATGAACTATGGTATCATCCTCGACATACGCAACGAGAGTGCTGTGGCAGCATTGGCACTGCATGAATGGGATGTTTATAGATACAATAACTCTGTTTACACCCACCTCTTTAAGGAGCGTTATGCCGATAACTCATTGGGCGAATACTGTCGAATGATGATGAAGTCGGAGACGAATAAGAATGTGGCTGTTGCCCTTCTGGTACTCTTCTTGCTGTCGATCTTCCCCTGTTTATTACGTGATGTATTATCGTCATCGCTCTCTTACCAGTTCTGTTTGGAGCGTGAAGCAGATGAACACCACCCTTCTCAGCGATGTTAGCGAAGAAAACAAGCTTAAAGAGATTGAGAAAGGGGTGAGCGACAGATTTCCAGAACGATTACTGGTTATCGTCAACCAGATTAAGGAGGCACTAATTGCCTCTGTGGAGGAGAACCAGAAGAGCCAATCAGACATTGAAATGCTCGAAGATGAGGTGCGATGTGTGGAATACGAGAACGAGCGTTTACACATTAGTAATAGCATTCTTGACAACTGTCTATCAACGCTCAAGCATGAGACGATGTACTATCCTTCACGTATTCGTCAGCTTGTAGACGAGCCTGATGGTGAACTTGAGGCGATTGACGAGTTGGCTGTCTATTATAAAGAACTCTATCAGATTCTTAGTCAGCAGGCAATGAGTCAGGTAGAATCCGTGAAACTCGTATCACGCCCAGTAGACCTCTCGACCGTTGTAAGTACTGCAAAGTTGACAACAACCTTCGAGTCTCCACTTATCAATGGCGACCCTGTCTTCCTTGCTTATTTATTTGATATACTATATCTTATCAATAACAACCAACCACTGACGGTCACAGCCGAAGAGCATCAGCCTGGTTACGTCACTCTACATGTTCTCATGTCGACGCTGACATTCTCTGATGATGCTTGTCGCGACCTCTTCCAGCCTTCTGCCGACCGTTTGATGTTCTTCATCTGCCGACAGATAGCCCGAGACAATGGTGAATCAACCAATAAGCGTGGCTGTGGTATCTCAGCTATCAAGACACCGAATGGCGTGAGAATAGATGTGGTTTTGGCAAAAGCAAATTAAGAAACATAACTAAACAACATATACCTATGGAGAATTTTAGAGTCATCATCGTTGAAGACGTACCCTTAGAGTTAAAAGGAACGGAGGGTATCTTCAGAAACGAAATCCCTGAAGCTGAGATTATCGGAACAGCAGAAAGTGAAGTTGCCTACTGGAAACTCATTAAGCAAAACCTGCCTGATCTCGTGCTGCTCGACCTTGGATTGGGTGGTTCAACAACGGTGGGAGTAGAAATCTGCCGCCAAACAAAACAAACTTATCCACACGTGAAGGTGCTTATCTTTACGGGTGAGATATTGAATGAAAAGCTATGGGTTGACGTTCTTGATGCAGGTGCTGATGGCATCTGTCTGAAGAGTGGCGAACTATTAACACGTGGCGACGTGGCAAGTGTTATGTCGGGCAAGCGAATGGTATTCAATCAGCCTATCCTTGAAAAGATTGTAGGCAGATTTAAGATGAGCGTGAGCGGTCAGCTGATGCACCAAGAAGCAATGGTTAGCTACGAGATTGACGAGTATGATGAGCGCTTCCTACGCCACCTTGCACTCGGTTATACCAAGGAGCAGATTACCAACCTTCGTGGTATGCCTTTCGGTGTAAAGAGTTTGGAGAAACGACAGAACGAACTCGTACAGAAGTTCTTCCCTGATGGTAACAATGGTATGAGCGTCAACGCAACGCGCCTTGTTGTACGTGCGTTAGAACTACGTATTATCGACATCGACAACCTCCACGCTGATGAGGAATAAGTTAGGATATATAGTCTTAGTGCTTCTCATAGCCCAGTTAGCACTGATACTGCTCTCATGGCTTCTAACGGCAGCTTTCCCAGAGCTTCCGATGCGATCTGTGTTGAGTAGTGAGGGCATCCGTTGGTTCTTTTGGCTCCTTTGTCAGCAACCAACTTTCACCACTGCTCATCTACTTTATTATGACAGTGATGGCGGCAGGTGCGTGCGTTCGTAGCCGCCTTTACACTGCACTACGTGCAATGCTATCAAATATGAGAAGCAGCCTAACAAACTCCACAAACAATCGTTACAAATTCCATTATCGTGAGAAGGCAGGTCTTCGCGTGGCATTGGTCGAGTTTATTGTCTATGTGATTATCATGATTCTTCTCACAGCTGTTCCGCACGCAATTCTCCTGAGTGTGACAGGACAGCTATTCCCCAGTTCCTTCTCGTCCAGTTTCATCCCTTCCCTATCGCTCATCATCACGATTATGTCACTAACCTACGGTGTGGCAAGTGGTACAATAGACAGCGTTTCCAAGATGCACAAGGTTCTTGTAGGTGGTTTAGAGGTTGGTTCAAGACTGGTTCCTACCTATCTTATTGGCATACAATTGTATATGTCGATAAGGTATGTATTTATTTTATAGCCTCAACCCAATCGGTCATTAGAGCCTAAACTTATTATGGTCTAATGACCGATTTGGCTTTAAACATATACTACTATAAGTTTGTTTTCATTTGCTGTCACTTTTAACATTCCGAGTAAACTCATTATAAATCAATTACATAAGCATTCGGGCGTAATGGACATTTGGTAGGCTGAAAAACTCTCGGGTTTTAGTAATGGACATTTGGTAGGCTGATTATTCCAGCCTACTTTTTTGTATTTATGAATCCATCTATAAACTTCTTCTTGTTAGCTTCATTCAATCCATTATGATTATGTAGTGCTCTTTTAAGTTGTGAGTTAAATCCTTCCAACAGGTTTGTTGTATTAGGTATTTGCATATCCGGATACTCCTCACACGTATAGATCCATGGCAGATGTGTCTTAATAGAACGTCTTGCCGTTCTCAGCCTTCTGTGTGTATAAGTTGTCTTACCCGAGATTAGGAGAGTTCGTTCGTTTAGGAACTCTTTCCATTTATCACACCATTTATTAAAAGCGGTTATAAACTCTTCTTTTCTCATAGAGAACATCCTTCTCATTAATGCCAACAGCTCAACGCCTGCAGGCAAATGTGGGTTGTTAGTAAGGAGTCTTCTAACTATCTGAAATTGGTGAAATTGACACATTTGTACGGGACAGAAACTTATAGCTTGTAAAAGTCCTACATGCCCATCACACACCACTGCTTTTATCATAGTTCCACGCTCCGCAATATACTGAAGTCCATCAAGATAATCTCTGTTAGTTTCGTTTTTGACAAACTTGCGATAGAGTATTTTGCCTGATGAAGCATCCTGAAACAGCATCACACCAAATGTCCTGGAAAAAGTATGTTGTATCCAATATTATTACTGCAGATTTGGGGTAAGTAGCAGTAAAGCTATCTACTACTAAGCTCAACCTACGTCGTATGGTTCGTTCTGAACATTTATAAAGAGTGGATAGATCAGATATCGTTCGATTTGCCGTCAGATAGTCGTTCCATAGAGAAATATTATTTATACGCAGACCACCTTGAAATTGTCTACCACAATCCTTGCAGGAATACATCTGAACAGAACGTCGATGCCCATTCTTTTTAACATTTGAGCTATTACAGAAGATACAGTTTTTTTATTCATAGATTTTCAAATGCTGCAAAGGTAGTAAATAAAAGAATTCCAAGAGTTTTTCAGCCTACCAAATGTCCATTACGCCAGCATTCGTTAAAGGTGACAGAAATGACAGCAAACTTATTTTAGTTCAACTTGTCTATGCAGATTAAGCACACATAAGAGCAGAAAAGCTTCTTCCAAAATATGGAGTGATAAAGTAAGTCTACTACATATAAAAGGCACACAGAGAGGGGGAGAGCACGGAGGTGAAAGCAGACAATGTCACGGAGGTGCCGAAGGCACAAAGAGCGACAGAGGTATAGCGTACGTATTACTGATAGCTTTGGTAATAAACGTTTTAAGAAATCTTGCAAACCACTGCTTTGTAAGGAAGTAGACAAAAGCATTACTAAAACTCGCAAATATCCTCTGTTCCTTCACGTACCAACGGTGCCTCTATGCCTAACGATTGCTACTATATAAAACCTCTGTGCTCTCCATTGCTCTGTGTGACCATTCTTCAAAGTTCTAATCTCAAAAGGTATCTATCCAAATTGCTGAAGATACGTAGGAAAAACCTTAAATCATTCGTTACACTTAGAGACCACTGTGCATTTATTACAATTGTACCATGATGAATGCCTTAAACTTTTTCATCATTGTTTAGTTACTCAATGACTTACAATGACTTATAAAACACGCCCACCATTACGAGGAGTAGCCGTAAAAGCAATTACAAAGATAATGATCCCAAAGCAAAGAGCTGCCGGCTTTTTTCTTACATACTACCTTCTGACTGACCTTTCTTAAAGTGATAATACTGCTAAAAGAGGAAGAAGTACTATGCTTAAAGAATACTATATTTCTCTGACTTGCCACCTCTACTTATCCTTGTTCTAATGGAAGATACGCTCAGAGATGCAAATGCAGAAGGAGCGATAGCTAATGCGAAGTCTTAATCCTTGTTCTAATGGAAGATACTCTCAGAGCCTATAAGAATTTTATACCAGAAGATTTAGAGTTGTCTTAATCCTTGTTTTTAATGGAAGATACTTTCAGAGAGTCAAAATGAAAAAAAGTTAACATTTATCCTCTCAGTGTCTTAATCCTTGTTTTAATGGAAGATACTCTCTCTGAGAAAGAAAAAGCCCCCCATACCCCCAAAAAAGAAAAAAGTCTTAATCCTTGTTTTAATGGAAGATACTCTCAGAGAGATAAATAAAGACATTTTAGATAGGTTTAATGTCTTAATCCTTGTTCTAATGGAAGATACTCTCAGAGTTCATTCGGTCTTAAGGAAGGTGAGGCAATCGTAGGGTCTTAATCCTTGTTCTAATGGAAGATACTCTCAGAGGCCTTGAGATTTTTCCTATCTCTGATAAAGGTGAGTCTTAATCCTTGTTTTAATGGAAGATACTCTCAGAGGCAAATACACAACGAAAAGGCGGCACAAGTCGAAGAGTCTTAATCCTTGTTCTAATGGAAGATACTCTCAGAGGCAAACAAGTTTAGGTACAAAAAAAGCAAGTATCTACGTCTTAATCCTTGTTCTAATGGAAGATACTCTCAGAGGAACTTAAAATGTTGACACCTGAAGATGTAATGTCTTAATCCTTGTTCTAATGGAAGATACTCTCAGAGGTAGTGAAGAAGTAGACACAGACGGAAACCCACAACTGTCTTAATCCTTGTTCTAATGGAAGATACTCTCAGAGGGTATTCACTGACTTTAAGTTACTTACTGCTCAGATGTCTTAATCCTTGTTCTAATGGAAGATACTCTCAAAGGTATTAAAATTAGCGGACCATTAAGAAATATGGGTCTTAATCCTTGTTCTAATGGAAGATACTCTCAGAGTAACAATTAAAATTTTACAATTATGGAGACAACAGTCTTAATCCTTGTTTTAATGGAAGATACTCTCAGAGTTAAAAGAGAGAATTACTATCCTTACTGCACTTGTGTCTTAATCCTTGTTTTAATGGAAGATACTCTCAGAGGAGGCATATATGGAGGCTTCCATGACTGTAATAGAAGTCTTAATCCTTGTTTTAATGGAAGATACTCTTAGAGTTGCTATTGAGAGTGGTCACGTAGTTTATAATCCGTCTTAATCCTTGTTCTAATGGAAGATACTCTCAGAGCTAATACTGAGTGGATGATCATGAGTAGGAATACGTCTTAATCCTTGTTCTAATGGAAGATACTCTCAGAGGGCGGTACTCCAATAGCAGAACTATCTGCAAGTGAGTCTTAATCCTTGTTCTAATGGAAGATACTCTCAGAGACTTTGCAGCTTGTTGCTGTTCGTCGTGTTTATAAGTCTTAATCCTTGTTCTAATGGAAGATACTCTCAGAGAATTCTTTCACAGTTACAGGTTATGTTTGCAGGTCTTAATCCTTGTTCTAATGGAAGATACTCTCAGAGATAAGTATAACAAAGTAACTGATTATAATATTTGTCTTAATCCTTGTTCTAATGGAAGATACTCTCAGAGGGCAACAACAGTCCTGCTCGCAGGTTAGGATACTGTCTTAATCCTTGTTCTAATGGAAGATACTCTCAGAGAGACTCTGCAGCAGCAAAGTCTAAACGAATCATCGTCTTAATCCTTGTTCTAATGGAAGATACTCTCAGAGACGGACGTGTTGCCGTGTTCAATGATAGAGAGGACTGTCTTAATCCTTGTTCTAATGGAAGATACTCTCAGAGGATAGAAATAACGATGGAGTGTGTAATTTCCAATGTCTTAATCCTTGTTCTAATGGAAGATACTCTCAGAGAGCAAAACCTAAGAGTCCTTGAGTTCAGAGGTTTTGATAATAGTAAGACCTATAAAATCGGCTTTTATTAACAGAAATTAACCGCTTTCTAAGCGAGTGCAAAGTTAGTAATTTTAAGCAAAATGTCAAGGAACGCAGGGTTAAATCTTATTAAGCAAAGATTACTTTTTTATAAGTTCTTGTCTTCATTGGCTTTCCAAAAGCGAGAGGTGATGTCCTCAAAGCTGCCATCGCGACAGCGGCGGTACATCCGCTGATTAGTACGAGGAGAGTCAAGGGCACCGAGATGGCGGAGATAAGGTCCCACTTTGATGTAATCGAAATGCTGTTGGTCGATAAGCGGAGAGATTGCTGTGCGCCCAGTGTACCACCCGACTTTTAGTCCAGTATGATGACGTCTTACGTATTCAGCGAATCTGTCAACTTCAGCAGGGTCAGCATCGCCCCCCATAAAGCCCACACAGGTAATCGTGGCTTCCGTCTCACGAATCAGTGCAGATAATGCTTCAGCCGTCAACTCCTCTCCTCTGTCTGCCCATAGAAACTGACTGTGGCAACCGGGACAGCGACACGGACACCCCGAAATATTGATGGCAAGCGTCACCTCATCGGGAAACTCCTGAAAAACAATATCTGTATTGATATAACGAAGCATTACTATCTGACTATATTTGCTAAACACGATCATGCTCAAGTGATTATCTTCACCTTTACAACATCGTGCTGCCTCCTTTTAGAAGAGCGATTTTTTACTCCACAAAGATATAAAGAAAGTATTAAACAAAGCAGACTTTATACGAAAATCTTAAAACTTTGAGGTTTGAAATTTGAACTTTGAACTTTATGATTAGACTTTTGAGCGTTAGTAGGTTATCATAATTATGATGTACTAATGAGAACTCTATCCGAATAATTATAAAGTTTTCTCTCACAGATACCACAGACAAACAGATGCAGCAGAAGAAATAAAGACTATTTTCTCTCTCACAGAGTACACAGATGAACAGAAGCAGCAGAAACACAGAGACCTAAAGGTCATTCGAAGACACAGATTATATTGCTATACATTTGCAAAGCTGCTCGGTGCATTCCAAGACCTTTAGGTCCCTGAGCCTTTTACTCAGCAAAAAGGAATCTGTTCTTTCTCTTTATCTGTGTATTCTGTGAGAGAATGAAAACACAAAATAAAATAGAAAAAGACTGAGGGAAGAAGGCTTCGACTTGTGAGATACGATGCCTACACAGAGACTTAAAGGTCATTCGAAGACACAGATTATATTGCTATTCATTTGCAAAGCTGCTCGGTGCATTCCAAGACCTTTAGGTCTCTGAGCCTTTTACTCAGCAAAAAGAAATCTGTTCTTTCTCTTTATCTGTGTATTCTGTGAGAGAATGAAAACACAAAATAAAATAGAAAAAGACTGAGGGGAAGAAGGCTTTGACTTGTAATTTGTAATAAAAAAATCACCACTCATAATTCAATAGATGCACTATTAGCTTCTAATTAACGCCCAATTGGCTTGCAAAAGATGCCCTTTAAGACGCTTACTAACGCCCTTTTGAAGTCTAAGTAAGCACCTTTTAGAAAACAACTTCATAACTACTTTATAACAAGAGAGTTACAAAGGCAATAAAATTAGCGTTTTTAGGCACTTGATAAGCTGATTTCGTCACTCATAATGTAAAGGAAATTCAGAAACACAAGGCGTAACAAAAATAAGATTAAGGCTTAGTTAGGATCCTAACTAAGCCTTAATTGTAGCATTATGAAAATACTTTTAGAGAGATAAAAGCATTAGTTACTTCTTGGATTTTGCTCCAAATTACCCTTATAGGCATTGATAGCCGACTGTGGTATGAAGTAAATCACACGATAATCAGTTGCTGGGATGTCAACCATTGGCTGATGTGGACCAGGGAAACGACGAGTGAGGGTGTCGCCATTGCGGAACACATCGTAGCTACGCTCTGCCTCAAACGCCAACTCTAACTGACGTTCTTTATCCACCAAAGTCTTTGCAGTAGCAGCAGTAAACTGAGCACTCGTATAGCTTCCACCCACGATCGCACGCTCACGAATCGTGTTCACATCAGCCATTGCATTAGTGATATTACCCAACTTCACATTTGCTTCTGCACGATTAAGATACATTTCGTCGAGACGAGAGATAATAGGCGAATACAACTGATTCTCCTTGCCACCCTGACGAGAGCACTTCACCACATAGAACATAGGATAAACGCGGTTGAGCTTCATCTGATAGTCAAGCACACCGCGATAGGTATGTCCCTGATAAGTAATCGAGTAAAGACGCTGTGAAGGGTCGATTGGCGTGAGAACAAGTGGAGTAGTGTGTCCCGTTCCAGTGGTATCGCAAGTCAAACTATTGTCCGGCTGACGAGTATAACGCAACTGCACGTAGTTGAAATTTACCTGATTACCACTTGCATCATAGACATTCTTGATGAAACGGAAGACAGGGACGTACTTATCAGTCTTGTCTTTTACATACTGTGGCTCAATGAATTGCGCACGAATATCGGTGTACTTCTTATTAAACCAGTCGTTCTGACCCGTCTCGTTCAGCAAATCAAGGTATTTACCAGACGCATACATTTCGCCCCAACCCATACCGCCGATATTTGAATACATACCGCCGATGGTGTAATAATAGTCCCAACTGGGGAACTCAGAGTCTACCCTTTTCACCACAAAGATGTTTCAGGGTTGTTTTCTGGCTCAAGGGTGTTGCTAACACCATAGTCCTTACGGCTCAACAGACTAAACTTACCAGAGTCGATTACCTTTGTTGCATACTCAACACTCTTCTGAGCGTAAGCGGTGTTAGGCGTTTCATAAGTTCCACTCATATAGAGATAGATTCTACTCAGCATAGCCCAAGCAGCCTCTTTAGAAGCAAAGATACAACGTTCTTCGCTGTGCAGGTCTTCTGTCATCAGCGAAGCTGCCTTCTCTAAGTCCTTAATCGCCTGTTCGTAGGTCTCCTTTACAGTAGAACGATTCGGCAACACAGCGTTTACTGGGTCGTCAGGTGTACCGTTAACGATAGGCATACCGAGGTTTGTATCAGGGTTTTGCGCGTATGGTCTACCGTATGCACGACAGAGATAGAAGTAAATCATGCCACGCAGATAGTAGCATTCTCCCAACTGTGTATCGGTAATCGTACTCTTACCTTCAGGAATATCCTTGATAATATTAGATGCCTGCGCAACCACTTTATAGCTATAATCCCAGAAGTTCTGCAATCGGTAGTTATTAGGAGTGCGCGAATAAGAGATAAACTCATAGAAAGCATCGGTAGAAGTACCACGAATCATGATGTTATCTCCAGCATATTCGCCACAGCGATACATAGGGTCCGACCACGTTTTTAGGAATCCATAGCATCCATTCAGTAGCGATGGAAAACTCTCATCAATGTTTTTAGTCATGGTATCATCATCCATCATGTATTCAGGATGACGCTCTACGCTACACGATACCATTGCAATAGCTGCTAAGAGCAGCACATATACTTTTTTCATAGGGCAGATTCTTTATTTAGAATGTAACGTTAACGCCGAGCATAAACTTACGAACAGAAGGATAAACGCCAGCGCCTGTTGAGATTGAAAGAGCTGTTGAACGTTCGCCAGAAGCATTGCGACCACCATCGGCAGCAGGCAATTCTGGGTCAACACCAGAGTAATCGGTGATGCAGAAGAGGTTTTCACCACTGATATAAACGCGCAATGCCTTACGATATCACTCTTAAGATTGAAGTTGTAACCCAAAGTAATTGAGCGAAGCTTCAAGAAGTCAGAGCTCTCTAAGTAGCGAGTTGACGCCTTGTTAGAGTTAGATGGATTGTTATAAGCAGCAACTGGGTGTGTTGCTACGTCTCCCTTCTGTGCCCATCTCTTCCAACCTTTCTGCAAACTGAACTGGTTACGATCGGTATAAGCACCATCAGAGTCATACTCCTGTCGTGAGTAGTTATAGATGTAAGCACCCAATGAATAGCCGAAGACAGCATTAAAGTCGAAGTTCTTGTATGTTAAGGTCGTTGAGAAACTACCGAATACGGTTGGCGTAGCGTGTTTGTCAAGTGCTATTTGGTCAGCCTTAGCATAGTTGTTAGTAATAACACGATTGCCATTCGCATCCGTTGTGTACCATTGTGGCGCACCATTCTCTGGGTCAACACCTGCCCATTCACGCAAGTAATAAGTATCTGCGCTCAGACCCGGACGTAACAACGTGTTGGTTGAACCAGCAATACCATCACCTTCGATAATCTGGTCTCTACCGCTATACAGCTTCTTAATCTTATTAGAGTTGGTAGAGAGGTTGGCATCAACTGTCCAAGTGAGGTCCTTACTCTTGATGATATCAGCCGAAAGAGTGGTCTCAAAACCAGTGTTGGTAAGCTCACCAATGTTCTGCCAGATGCTTGTCACACCGATAACACCAGATATAGGCACTGCAAAGAGCAAGTTGCTTGTACGCTTGCTATAGAAGTCGAAGGTCATACGTAGGCGTTTAAACATATTCAGGTCGATACCTACACCAGTGGTATAGCTCTTCTCCCAAGTCAGTTTCTTATTGGCAAGCTGAGTGATGACAGCACCAGGAACCTCGTTATAGCTTGCACGTAAGCTGTAAAGTCCGTATTGAGGATAGAGGCTGTTAGGGCGACTTCCTACCGAACCAAACGATGCACGCACCTTCAAATAGTCAATACAAGGTACCTTAAACCACTTCTCAGCCGTAGCAACCCAGCCTCCACTGACAGAGAAGAAGGTTCCGTATGCAGCATCCGAACCAAAGTTACTTGCACCATCGGTTCTCAGTGAGAGTTGCAACAAGTACTTATTAGCATAATCAGCATTGAGGTTTGCGAAGAAAGACTGCACAGCCCACTCATATTTATTACCTCCAACAGATTCAGGTGTAGAGGTGATATCAAGTTGAGCAAAGCCCGGTACTAAGCCTGTTCCATCGCTGCTATGATAACGATATTCACCATCATTAAACTCATAACCAAGCATTAAGAAGCCGTGATAATCACCAAAACTGCGAGTAGCTTTCAGCAATTGGTTGGTATAACGACGTGTGTTCGTACTCGTGCTTTCGCTCACACGCCCCCTTACCCTCTGCTCCTGATGTACGAGGATCAGCATAACTCTTATCGAGGTGGGTACTCCAACGATAGCTATTCACAGAAGAGAACGTAAGCCAATCAGTGAGATAGATGTCAAAATCGAAGTTGCCATTAAAAGCATAAGAATCGTACTTGCTCCAATTATACTGCAATTCATAAAGATAATTAGTAGAGTTACTATTCACCCATGACGATGATCTATTGCCAACAATCTTGCCCTCTTCATCGTAAGGGCTATCCCATGGCAGCATAGAATACATAGAATAAGTAGAGCGTTGGCGGTCGTCAATCACTCCCTTGCTACCATTAAAGGATGGACGGATAGCAATCCAAGAATAAGGTTTGAAGTTCAGCTTCATCATGGTGTTGTATCGAGTGAAATCGTATCCACGCACAGCACCATCCTCCTTATAGACACCACCCGTAAAAACAGCACTCAGTTTCTCGCCACCACTGTTAATAGTAAGGTCATAGTTCTGCACGTTTCCCGTGTGTGTAGCTAACTTCCACCAATCGAAATTACTATCACGGAGCTTATCATTCCAACGTGGGAAAGCAATCTCTGCAACATTAGTAAACGACTTATAATAGTCGTATAGCTCGGCACCATCCATCATCTTCACATTACCATTGTTCAGAGTTGAAATACCCATCTTGGTAGAGAAGGTAATAGAAGTCTTACCAGACTTTGCTCCCTTAGTTGTCACAACGATAACACCATTGGCACCCTGCGAACCATAGATAGCTGTTGAGGCTGCATCTTTGAGTACGGTAAGTGTCTCGATATCGTTAGGATTAATGTCACCTGGGTCTTTACCGACGATTACTCCATCAATAACCCACAGCGGTGCAGTGCTACCGTTGATAGTAGACTTACCACGAACGATAATGGCACCGAACGAACCCGGCTTGCCAGAACCCGGCATAACGTTCATACCCGGCACCTTACCCGTCAACATATTGGTGACGTTTGCAGTCGTGATATTAGTAAGTTCCTTACTATCAATACTCTGCATAGAACCCGTCAGGCTGTTACGTTTCTGCGTGCTATAACCCACCACGACCATTTCATTAAGCATTGTAGATGAAGAAACCATGCTTACGGTCATGTTGTTTTCAGCTCGCACCGTCGTTTTCTCATAGCCTAAGGACGTAATCACCAGCTCGTCACCAGCCTTTGCGTCGATAGAGAACTCACCATCAATGTTGGTAAGTGCGATTTTCTTCGTCCCCTTCACGGTGATACTGGCACTGATAACCGGTTCGCCCGTACGTGAATCGATAACTTTTCCTTTGATAACAGAGGCTTGCGCCTGTATGGTTACTGTCTGGGTGGCGTATGCCTTATGCGCAGTATAAGGGCAGCACACAAGGGGCACTACCAACAGCAGCGACCTTCCAAGGTTAGTTTTTCTCATAGCTTTCATGCTTTAAAAGGTTTTTATATAATATTGCGTTTAGGTCTTTTGATTGCAGAGATGCGCTTAGATTATTGATTGTTTAGATAAATGCAAATATAAATTATTTTTTTCAAACCTCATACGTTTCATATTCTTTAACACATATCTCCCATGACTTTTTTCTTCTTCTTGTATCTGAGACACATAATAGTGCATATTTTGTGGTGTGTACCTTATATAAAAAGCGGCACGAAAAGAATAGGTTGCTTCTGAAAACAAATGCGAAGCAAAACATTGATAAGGAGGATAGCATCTGATTAGTTGTAATAAAAAAGTCACTACCCCAAAACCAATAGATGCTTAATTGGCTTCGAAAAGACGCCCAATTGCCTTGCAAAAGATGCCCTTTAAGACTCTTACTAACGCCCTTTTAAAGTCTAAGTAAGCACCTTTTTGAAATGCGATTTTTGTAACAATCTGATTACCTGTTGGTTACAACACCCTCCTTTTAGCTGCTTTTTTAGGTAAAAAGGGGGCTAAAAGAGCGTAATAATTGTAAGGATTTTTCTAACATCCTACTACTTAACAACTGAAGAAAAGAGGATATAAGAAACGCAAAAATTAGAACGAATTTCTTATTTCAATATAGTTCTTAAACAGCCATGAATGGCCCTCAGACAGGAGTTTTACCACCTCTGCACAGATGAAAAGACCTGCAATGACCGAGAGGATGAAAACAAAACTAAAACCAAAGAATATCCAGAGGTCGCCATCTGTGTATTTCTCTTGAAAGCGACGAAGGCGTGAAGAGGATTTATTGACAAACTCACTGGTGCTTTCTGTCGCATTCTTTAGGGTTTCACCAGCCTGCTTAGACACATGAAGGGCACGCTGAGAGGCTTCAACCAACTTACTTCTCATCTCGGCAAGCTTCTCTTTTGAAGGCGAACTGATGAGATGAGTTGAGACAGTAGGGAGATTCTTGGCTTTCTTTACTTCGATAGGTGAAGCCTCAGCCAAAGGAATAACGGAACGAGCACGGGTACGGAAAGACTTCGGTGCATCAAATCTACAGTTCAACACGTTACCACAATAGGGGCAACGATACTTCATTGTCCCATAGCTCTCAGTCTCAGCCACAAAGTCGCGACCGCAGTTATTACATTTGACAGTATATCTCATGATGGGAGCAAAATTATAAAAAAATGTTGAAAAAGAAAGCAGGAAAGAGTGTTAATTCATAATTCAAAATTCATAATTATGATTTGTCTTAATTCAGAATTCATAATTCAAAATTCATAATTATGATTTGTCTTAATTCAAAATTCATAATTCAAAATTCATAATTATGATTTGTCTTAATTCAGAATTCATAATTCAAAAATTCATAATTATGATTACCGAAAAAGGGATGTTTCATATCGAAGTTCAAACCTTAATTTGTTCTTACAAAAGACAAGTATGAACAGAAGTGATGCTATCCAGAAAGCTAACGAGTTAACAAGAAGCTTGTAGCAATAAACCACAGTTTACAGTAGTAATCATAATTATGAATTGTGAATTATGAATTATGAATTATAAATTATGAATTTTAAAAGGAGTACGCAAGGTTAACCAATATCGAGTTGCTGGCTGCATGATACTTACCGTATGCGAGATTCAACTTGAATTGCTCAAGGTTGATACCCGCACCAACGCTGAATCCAGCACCATGCGCACTGGCGTTATCAGCCTTACCGATGGTCATCTCGTCTGCCTTACGGAAGTTATAACCACCACCAACCCAAATACTTTCAGACAACAAAATGTCCGCTCCGAGATTGAGGTGATTGATAAAACGATAGTCGTAATGGGTAAGATCAACAAGCGTTGCCGATACTCTGACAGGGAGGGCTGCAAAAGTCTTGCTCACACCGACCTGCACGTCAATTGGCATCTTACCATACTCCTCTTCGTATGCCTTAATCTGTCCACCGAGGTTCTTGGCAACTAAGGATACCGACCACTGTCTTTCAGGCTCATACCAGTTAAGACCAAGGTCTACACCCACCGCCATAGAGTTATAATTACCAATGTAAAGAAGTGATGAACTTTGCCGTGATACCACCAACAAGATTACGTGCCAACTCGTAGGCAAAGATACCTTCAACAGCGATTTCGCTGGCATTGAAGGTACCCGTCTGTACGTTGTTCGCATCGACCTCCTTCATCTTTCCGTAGTTCATATACTGCACTCCACCTGCCAACGTAGCTTTCTCGCCCAATGCTTTGGTATAAGAAGCACCCATATAATGCGCCCCACGCATATAATTCATATAGCTGAGTCCCACCGTCTTATCGCTCACAGAAGAAGCCAAAGCAGGGTTAGAGAACATCAGTGAGGGGTCGTCCTCAATGATAGTAATATTCTCTCCACCCAATGCAGCAGCGTGCGCACTCACTGGAAGACGTAAGAAGTTGTATTCAGTTTGACTCTCCTGCGCTCGTATTACAACCGCAAAAGGGTTAACAGGAGGGTGAAAACGATTTTTTTCATTTAATCTAAATTAATTTCTCGGCAAAGTTACATCTTTTTCCGAATATCTTATTACTTTTGTCGTTGCAACTTATAATGTGGCGTTTTTGTGCCCATTATGGATTGTATAACGGCAGAAAAAGGTGTTTAGTATATCTTATCTTGGAAATAAAGAAGTCAAATAGAGCAGATTTAGAGAATAAGCGGTGGGTTGGTTTCCTATTGGGAATCATCGTTGCGCTGTCCTTCTTCTTTGTTGCCATAGAGTATAATGCAACGGGGAGTGACGATGATTCGGCTAATACTAAGGCCATCAAGAATGTCACACTCCATGATATGGACATGCTACCTGCCATCGACCAGCAAGATCTGGCTAAGACACAAAAGGACGAGAAACCTACAATGGAGGACCTGCTCAACCTCAAACGCCGTGACATTCCGAATAAGGTAACGCCCCACGATGCGGGAAGTATGAACTCGAACGATGAGAAGACGGGGGCACCACAGGTGAGTGATGAACCGATTATCATGCCTAAGATAACCACAACTCCTGAACCTCCGAAGGTGAAGGAAGAAGCAAAGAAGGAGATGGAGAAGATGACGGATGACAATTCCGACAAGGTTGTGGAACGCTATGATGATAAGGTTAGCAAGCGAATCCTCTCCGAAACGCCAACACCACCGGGTGGATGGGTGGAGTTTATGAAGTGGCTCACAAAGACGTTACAGTACCCTGCGGCTGCAAAAGAAAGCAAACTGCAAGGAACAGTGAATATAACTTTCATCATCAATGCCGACGGTACGGTTGATGATGTTAAGATTAAGAATGGCAAAGTGCCTGTTCTCAACGACGAAGCACTGCGCGTTCTCAAGACAATGGGTAAATGGAAGCCGGGCATTGAGAAGAATAAACCATGCCGTTCGCTGATAGAAATACCGATTGTCTTCCAACTCTCATGATGCTTCCGAGCTATGAGAGAATATTTAAACGATGAATATAAAATAACTTTTAACTTCAACTCTATATGTACACTGCCGATGAAATTCTGAGTAAAGTAAACGAGTATATAAACAATCTCAGTTATGACCGTAAGCCACAAAGCTTGTACGAACCGATTAAATACGTCCTATCGTTGGGTGGTAAGCGCATCCGTCCTACACTGATGCTGCTTTCTTACAATCTTTTTAAGGACGATCCAGAAACGATTCTCTCACCAGCTTGTGCCCTTGAAACCTATCATAACTATACACTCTTGCACGATGACTTGATGGATGATGCACCACTTCGTCGTGGACAGCAGACCGTTCACGTGCGTTGGGATGCCAATACGGCTATCCTTTCGGGCGACTCTATGCTCGTGTTAGCCTTTGAAAGAATGGCTCAGTGCGACAGCAAACACCTCAGTGAGGTGCTTCGTCTTTTCACCATTACGGCACTTGAGATTGGTGAGGGTCAGCAGTACGACATGGAGTTTGAGAATCGTAATGACGTAAAGGAGGAAGAGTACATCGAGATGATTCGTTTGAAGACCAGCGTTCTGTTGGCTTGTGCGATGAAGATTGGTGCTATCCTTGCTGATGCACCAGCTGAAGACGTAGAGAATCTCTATAAGTTTGGCGAGCAGATTGGTCTGGCTTCCAGCTGCAAGACGATTATCTTGATGTCTATGGCGACCCAAAGGTATTCGGAAAGAAGGTGGGTGGCGATATTATTTGCAACAAGAAGACCTACATGCTCATCAATGCTTTCAACAAGGCAAACGCTCGTCAACGTAAGGAGTTAGAGAAGTGGATTGGCTGTGAGAACTTTAATCACGAGGAGAAAGTTGCCGCTGTCACTGAGTTGTATAATAGCATCGGTGTCGACAAGATGGCAATGGAGCGCATCAACTATTATTTTGATGAGGCAAACAAGTATCTTGCTGCAATAAACCTACCTGATGAACGAAAGGCAGAATTGTTAGCTTATGCGCAGAGGATGCTGCATAGGAAGTGGTAAAGCCTCCCCCGACCCCTCCGAAAGGAGGGGAGCCTAAATAGGAAAGGCTGGGAAGACTGGGGGGGATATGTATCTCTTAGAATAACTTTCTTAGGAATACTTCATTAATACTCAACATTTAACACCCAACACCCATACCCCTACACTTCATCAACACCCAACATTTAACACCTATCACCCAATATTCAACACCCAACACTCATCATCCATCACCCAATGATCATAGATACACACGCACATTTAGACGTTGAAGACTTTGCTGACGACCTACCAGAGGTAATCAGCCGTGCCCATGAAGCGGGCGTAGGAAAGATATTCCTGCCAGCTATCGACCTCAAATCAGTGGATACTGTATTGGCTGTTTGCCGACAGTTTCCTGACACCTGCTATCCGATGATTGGACTGCAGCCAGAGGAGGTGCGCGATGATTGGCGTGAAGTGTTGGACGCTATGCACGAACGAATCCTACTCTCGCTCCGTCAGAAGGCAGAGGGAACAGCAAAACCGGGTGAGACAGTGATTGCGATTGGTGAGGTAGGACTTGATTTCTATTGGACACGTGAATACGAGAAACAGCAGCTTGCAGCCTTTGAGGAGGCTGTGAAGTGGAGCGTTGAGACACGTCTTCCGCTGATGATTCACTGTCGTAAGGCACAAAACGAGATGCTACACATCATGCGTCCGTATGAGAAGGAGCTGCCAGGTGGTGTCTTCCATTGCTTTACTGGTAATCAGAAGGAGGCTGAGGAATTCCTCCGTTTCGACCGCTTCGTACTTGGTATCGGTGGAGTATCAACCTTTAAGAGCAGTCATCTACGCGAAGACTTGCCCGCAGCCGTCCCTCTTGACCGCATCGTCCTTGAGACCGACAGTCCTTACATGGCTCCAGTCCCTCATCGTGGTAAGCGTAACGAGAGTGCTTTCATCGTTGAAGTGATGCGCACCCTTGCCCTTAGTTATGGCGTTGATGAAGCCGAATTTGCCCGCCAAACCAATGAGAATGTGTATAGGGTGTTTGGTGATTTTTGGGGTGATAGGTGTTAGATGTTGGGTGTTGATGATTTGTTAAGTTGTGGGTGATAATGAGTTTACAAACTATGGGTAGGGTGTTTGGTGTTGAATGATGAGTGATAATGAATTGACAAGCTGTGTGTAGCAATAAACATATCAAGCAATGGTAATCATAATTATGAATTATGAATTGTGAATTATGAATTAACAAAGTATTATGAATTAACAAAGTATATGAAGAAAATAACTATCGCCATCGACGGCTTTTCATCATGTGGAAAGAGCACAATGGCAAAAGACCTTGCCAAAGAGATTGGCTATATCTATGTAGACACGGGTGCTATGTATCGCTCCATAACACTCTATGCGCTACGTCATAATCTCTTTAATGCTGACGGAACCATCCGCGAAGAGGAGTTGCAGGCACAGATGAAGGATATCAACATCAGTTTCCAACTCAATAAGGAGACGGGTCGTCCAGACACTTACCTCAATGGCGAGAACGTTGAAAACGAAATCCGTACAATGGAGGTGTCATCTCACGTAAGCCCTATTGCCACACTTGCCTTTGTGCGTAAGGCTCTTGTAGAACAGCAGCAGCGTATGGGAGCAGAGAAAGGTATCGTTATGGACGGTCGCGACATCGGTACGGTGGTATTCCCAAATGCCGAACTTAAATCTTCGTTACCGCATCAGCTGAGGTTCGTGCGCAACGTCGTTACGACGAGTTGAAGGCAAAGGGAATGGAAGCAGACTTTGCCGACATCCTTAAGAACGTGCAGGAGCGCGACTATATCGACTCTCATCGTGAGACATCACCTCTCCGCAAGGCTGATGATGCCCTCGAACTCGACAACAGTCAGCTCACTATTGCCGAGCAAAAGCAGTGGCTTTACGACCAATATTGTAAGGCGGCAGAAGTAGAATAATATCTTACGCGTAACAATAGCAGAGCAAAGCATCCACGTCCTGACTACAAGCACGTTAGAACTTTGTGCTATTGGGGGAGTTATTCCTTATAAGTTAGGGATTAATAACTCATCATCTTAACTCCCACTTGCCATCCGCACGCCATGTGCTAAGCATCCGCACATGACGTGCGGATGCTTAGCACCAATGGTGTTGAAATGCTATTTAAACCGCACCAAACGCCAATAATTCTAAGATTTATGAATTAAGAAATACTAAAAATCAACAGAATTATACATTCTTCGGACGGCTATCTCAACTTAAAATGTTATCTTTGCATCTATGAAGTTAAAAAAGATAATACTGCTCATTGCCTGCATATTCTCTTTTGCAGGTCTAAAAGCACAATATACTATTCAATGCGAAGACACCTGCAGCCATGTTCATGGACTTGATATGAGCCATTACCAAGGTGATATATGGTGGGAAACAGTGGCTGAAAACAGCAATCATAAGCTCAATTACGTTTACTTAAAAGCCACTGAAGGCGGTACACGCATTGACCAACGCTACCTTGAGAATATCGAGGCTGCACGTCGATGTGGTATGAACGTGGGTTCTTATCACTCTATCGTCCAGCTGTTCCACAAGAGGAGCAGTTGCGCAATTTCCGTATGCAGTGTCGTCCACAAGACCAAGACCTCATCCCGATGGTAGACATTGAGACTACCGGAGGACTGAGTACAGAGGCATTGCGCGATAGTTTAGACAAATTCCTTGTGCTTATGACAAAGGAGTATGGTGTCAAACCATTGGTTTATACCTATACAAACTTCTATAATAAACACCTCAGCGGTGCGCTTGACGGCTATCTGCTCTTCATTGCTCAGTATAACGGACGTGAACCAGAGCTAAACGATGGAAGAGATATCTTTGCTTGGCAGTACACTGGAAAGGGACGAATCAACGGTGTGAAAGGATATGTTGACAAGTCTCGACTGATGGGTAAGCATAGTATGCGTGAGCTACGGTTCCGACGAAAACGTTAGCTACCATAACAAAGAGAAAAGGAAAAGATAATTATCCACACTACTATAATCTTACGTTAGATAAATGATCATCAAATGCCCTGAATGTGGACATCAAGTGAGCGACAAAGCTCCTGTATGCCCAAGCTGCGGTGTAGAGATTGCCGGACATATCGTTAAATGTTCTAATTGCAGTGAATTATACCTCAAAGAGGAATCATCATGTCCGAACTGTCATCATACGGAAAGCCATACAGAGCCTTCCGTAGCTGCTGCTGAACACCACACTAACGAGGCTACTAACGAAGGTAAGGTGCAGGAACCTGTTGTACTCATGTCTGTTGACAACGAGGAGACAACAGAGAATGATAATGTTATTATCCAAGTAGAAGAAACAGAAGAACACATAACGGATAATTACAACGACAAGACACCAGATTCTTTTATTGAACCAGAGGTGAAGGAGGAGGCTGTTGATGCCGACTTCGTCATTGACGATAATGCTGACGAAGAAGTGATTGCCAATGCCGAAGCAGTAGCTGAGGACGAAGAGGAAAACACTCCTGATAAAACAATCATCTTTCATTGGCTGTGTCACTGCTCATTGCTGCTATCACTGCTGCCGTTTTGCTATTCCTCTATAACCAAGGAGTGGGCGTCAGCAAGGCAAATAACGAGCAGGAGGCGTTCGCACAAGCAATTAGTAGTAGCGAACCAACTGTACTAACGAACTATCTCAAAGAGAATCCAACTGCTTCTAAAGCTCACCGTGATAGTGTATCAGCTCGCTTGAAGGAGTTGACAACTGCCACACAGAGTATGCAGCAAGCCAATAACGACTTGTCTGTCGCATTGGCAAGCAACTCAAAGGAAGTATTAAAAGCAGTTTATCGCTAAATATCCAGACTCAAAGCATCGCGGCGAGTTAGAGGCTAAGATTGACGAAATGGATTGGGCACAGGCTGTAGCTAAGAATGATGAGAATGCTTATCTTGGCTATAAAGCACAGCACCCTAATGGTGTTCATAGCAAGGAGGCTGATGAGAAACTAAAGAAACTCTTAGCTCCTACTACTACCGAACCAAAGGAAAAGACTGAGCCAAAACCTGCCCCAGTAGAGCCAAAGGTATCGGAGGGTGAACGCTCAAGAGCTGTCGCTGCCGTACGCCAACTCTTACAAGGTATTAATAGCAAGAGCAGCGACAAGATTGCAGGTGCTGTTGCTCCATCATTGAACTTCCTCGGTGCAGGTGGTTCTACATCAAAGGATATTCGTCGTTACATGACTGACAAACTTTATCAGGCTGATGTAAAGACCCTCAACTGGCACCTTGGTCCACCTGCTGAGGTAAGCAAAAAGAGCAATGATGCTGGTGCAGAGGTTCGTATAAAGATTCCTGCAACATTGGATATTGAACGAAAAGGCGGTAAGTCTAAGCGTAGTTATGTCATCTCTGCTACTGTCAAAGATGGTAGAATAACCCAGATTAATTGGTAAATAGATTCAGGGCTTACTTTAAGATAAATAAGTCATTAGCACTTAAACAAGTTTTGTTTTATTATCGAACAGATTAATTGCCTTTATTTCTAAGGAGTAATAATTTACTCTAAGATAGAAAGGCTTACAAAATAGCGACAATAAAACAAGACTCTTAGAAAAAGAATACAATAAATATTGGGTGCTAATGACCGATATGGATTAAAACTTGCTGTCACTCCTGTCACTCATACCAAACTGATAAAGACCTGCATTTCATTCATTTACACGAAATGTTAAAAGTGACAGCAACTCATTTTAAAACTATCAAGTATATACCTCTCATTCTTTTATGAGAGATGTTAAATAGGACAGCAGCTCATTTTACAAACCATCAACACCTAACTTCCACGCATTTAATTTGCTCATCAAGTAGGATAGCAGTTCATTTTACAAACCATCAACACCCAACATTTAACACCCAACACCCACGTTAATTCTCAATCTGGTCGATTGTTGGTTTCTTAATCTCAGGCACTGGAGCCTTTACAACTGGCTCAGTCTGTCCTTCTGGAAGGTTAGGAACGATAACAGGGTTCTCTGGTTCAGTCGTTTCCTCCGACTCAGAAGATTCTTTCTTAGGAGCTTCGGTCTTCTTCTCCTCCTTCACCTCTACCTCCTTCTCCTCTTCCTTTGTCAATACAGGAATCTTCGGACCATTGTCAATACCGATAACTTCACCCGACATATCGACCTCATACTTACGAGGAGGAGCCATCTCACGTGTTTCCATGAGAATGGTAAGTATTACTGCACCCAACACCAGCACAATAGCACAAATGGATACAGGCACTTTATAAGTTGGTTTCTTTTTCATTATCTACGTTTTCTATCCGTTATTTTTATTCCTTTTTAGCCTTACTCCGTAATCTGCACGCAATAAGGTAGCGGCTGCTGGAGCGTCAGGAAACTAATTGTTGGCTGATCATCCTTCGTGCAAATCAGCGTAGCCTTGTCTCCTTTCACCGCATTACCCATGTCATAACCCATCGCCTTCACCTGCGCTTGCAAGCCCGCAAAGGCTGTACGATTGAAGACATAGATATAAACCGTCTTACCATCTTGCGCCAAGAGCACCATACTGGAGTTACCACGTCCCATCGCAGTTGGTAGAAATCGCTGGTTAAGTTCATATTCTTCACCCAGTTATAATCCTTTCCAAACTCATCAGACGACACACCTTTATAGATATAGCCTTGCTTTTCAAGCACCTGCTTACCAACTTGTAACGTCTTAGCTTGGAAAAATCTTAATCGCATCTGCCACCGAGACAATGTCTTTTTGAGCACGCGCCCCTATTGTAAAGAGAAGCGTAGTGAGTAAAAGTAGTATTTTTTTCATTTGTTTTCGTTCCTTTATACTATGCTTGCAGTTGCTCCCATTACTTTGACACAACCGCATTATGACACGTTACAAAAGTATGAAAAATATAGAGAATTGGCAAGAAAAGAAAGAAAAAAGACAATTGGTCGTGTCAACAAGTTGACTGTTACGAGTGAACAAGTTGACAAGCGAACAAGTTGACAAGTAACCGAGTTAACAAGTTATTTGTATCAATAAACACAGTTAACAATGGTAATCATAATTATGAATTGTGAATTATGAATTATGAATTAACAAAGGTGTACCCTAATAGTCATCCTATTATAGATACACCTTTGTTACTTTATGCTATAAAGCTATATGAAATTACTTTCTATTTCTTTTAGAAGCTAAGCGCTCTTCACGCATCTTAGCCAAAGCTTCCTCCTTCTCCTTAGAACGCTGTCCAGAAAGACGAGCAATGAGACGATCAAGATCTGTAGCTATCTCCTTGAATTGAACAAACTCTTCTTCGTTCTCAAACAGTTTTTCTACCATGCAAGATGGGATATCCTTTGCCTTCTCCTGCAAAGCCTTACCACGCTCAGTAAGTGACACATAGGTTTCTCTTCCATCTTTCTCACCTTTTACACGGTCAACCAATCCAAGTTGAGCCATACGCTGAACAAGTGGAGTCATGGTGTTTGAGTCAAGGTAAAGACGATGAGCAAGTTTCATCACCTTTTGGTTGTCTTCCTCCCAAAGAGCCATCAATACAAGATACTGAGGATAGGTAATACCTAAATTCTCAAGCATTGGATAATAAGTTTGAGTAACTAGTCGGCTCACTGTGTACAATCTGAAGCAGAGTTGACTCTGCAATTTTAGTTGGTCGTATACCATACTTTTTCTTCCTTAAATGTTTTGATAACTTCAAAAATATGAAGCTAATTTGATCTCTTTGTTACCTGAAAATAATCTATTCGCTCTGCAAAGGTACAACAATTTATATTTATCGTTAATGATATAAGCCTATTTTTAACATTAATTGTATAGCAGAAACCGTGTTTTGATAACATAAAACAATGATAGGCGGTCATAAACGATACAAATCGTCTATGCCCGCCTATGTCTATTTATAAGCGTTTACCTCTACTTATTCAAAGTAATAAAGGAAGGTAGCAACACCCTCAAGTGCTGGCTTACGTTCGCCTTCAATCTCTATCTGGAACTTGATACCAGCCTTGCAGATACCACGGATATTCTCAATGCTATCGAGGGTGGCAACAAGACGAATGCGTGAGTTCACGAGGACTGGACGACCGAATCGCATCTTGTCCATACCATAGTTGACCATCATCTTGATATTATGCACCTCCATAATCTCCTGCCACATGTGTGTGGGAGCAGTGAAAGTGTCAGATAGCCATGAGCGATTGTACTCTTAAATTGACTTTCTACAGCTGCACGCTCTGTGTCAACATGGATCCACTGATGGTCGAGGGTAGCATCAGCAAAGAGGTTAATTCTCTCTTGGTCAACGAGTAACCACTCGCTCTCACCAAGCTTCTCACCCAGTCGGGCAGCAAGCTCATCGTAATTGTTTACTGTTAATTTTGCCATAGTTATTGTTTCATGTAATTCTTCATTACTGCGAACAATAGCTTTTCTTTGTCCTCCCTACCCTCCTTATATATATTAAGGTGTGAGGGAATATACTATCATTCAGTGCGCAAAAATACAAAAAACTTTCCAATTGCCCAAATCGGCTTGGTAGGGCAAGCGATATTATGCTTCTACCAGATGCACACGCAATGTACGTACCTTACCATCTACAGCAACGTCATTGACGTAAACAAGCTTATAAGTAATATCAAGATAGTTACCAGTCTTCTTAGCACTTGTCACCTCAATACGTGGTTCTAACAGATAGATATCGAAATACTTAGCCAAGTTGCTGGTAGGCACCCATGCTGTAACATTACCACCTCCATACTCGCTTTGCACCTCATTTGCCTTTAATTCAATCTGCTCGTTATCACGTGTTACGTACATTTCAACCTTATTAAACCACAACTTAGTATTCAACCTTGATACTGCTGCTGAGTAATCGCCATCAGCCTTAGTCTTATAATGCTTTGCAAAGAAATCTCTAAGTTCTGTGCTGGTTCCAATAGTCAAATCATTGTCTAATGCAGAAAGTGGCTTAAAGCCTGCAAGTTCCACTTCAAAGTTAGCCAACTCTGTGTCATGACCGTCCTTAGCAACAAGGTTGATTGAGAATCGTAACGAATTAGCACCATCATCTTTGTGCTTACCCTTGAGATAAGGTACAAACTTATCACTATCAAACTTCAACAAAGAAGTGTAGAAACATCTGCATGCTCGTACACACCACGCATATACAACTTACTTGCTCGCTCGCTGTTTGTAGTAACCAAAGTAGCATAATATTTGTTCTTATCAAAAGGAACATTAGGCGAACTATTGCCTGTACTACCCTTTCTGCCCTTGTAAGTAATCGTAAACGCAATACGGCCTGAATAGCTTCCGCCAATATAGCGCACATCGCTAATCGTCGTATTAGCCCAATCTTCTGGTGTAAAAGTATAATGTTTATTGCCTTCAACGCTTGAAGAAGACAAATCAACAAACTGCTGCAAATACGCCGCAGTAAACTTACTGTTATCTTTCAGACGATAAAGTGTATCGAAATCGAAGTCTTTCAGATAGTTAACGTCTGCTTTCCAAGAAGCAACAGCACGTGAAACCATCTCGTAATCATTAGGTTTCTGTGCGAAACCAGTATATTCTACGTCCTTAGTGAAGGCTTTATCAACACTATTACCGATAACTCTCAGTGTAAACGTACCCTTTTCTTCATCTTTATTCAGCACGTTCACAGCGATAACACTCACCAACTTACCGTTGACAGTCTTATTTCCTAAACTTGCCTTTGCTTTTTCTAAAGCCTGATAAACATTCAGTTGCTTATCAAGATTGAAATACTCAACGATATCATCCGTCGTTACCTCAGAAACATTCTGCTCTGTAGATGGATTGGGTAGTATTGGATCCGACGAATTTCCGTCGCTTCCACAAGCGGCACAAAGTAATGCTATAGATGCCGCAATAATAATTTTTCTCATTTTATTATCCTGTCTCTAATTTGTAACTGGCGTGCCTTACTTCCCACTTTTTAGTCTTTACAATAATGATATAATGGCTTCGTATATTTGTAGCACGCAAAAAAATCGAACACAAAGATACTTTAAAAAGTTGAGATGTCAGCAACAACTCCTAAATTTAACGCCCTGATATAGTAGAAAACATCCCACACAACCTACTACCTAACACGCTGACTACAAAGCATGAAGCAACACAAACTTACTCTACTCCCTAATTTCTTGGCTCTAATCACACACTCCGTCTTTACATTATTCACTCAATGCAAAACAACCATAATATCCTAACACAAATTATTAAAAACAACAATCCACGTCTTCCTACTGCATAAATTGTAACAAATTTTCAAACCCTGCAAACCCAACTCATGCTCTTTTGCCTTGCAATTAACGCCCTTTTGGCTTGCAAAAGATGCCCTTTAAGCCTCTTACTAACGCCCTTTTGAACCCTTACTAAGCACCTTTTGAAATACACCTTCGCAAACACCTGATTACAAAAGACTTACAAAGACACCTAAAACACTTATTTTTAACTCTGTTCTAAGCCTTTTTACACAAAAATTTTGTAAGTATTTTTCAGAGGGTTAGACAAGTTTTTCACAGATAGTACGGTTAGGAAAAAGCTCTAAACATAAAAGAAAAAGCTTAGAAAACTTATTACTAAGTATTTCTAAGCTAAAAGTTGCGGGTGCAGGACTCGAACATGCGACCTCCAGGTTATGAGCCTGGCGAGCTACCAACTGCTCCAACCCGCGATATTAATTAAAATCAATTCGTCAATGAACCGTGGTGCATTTCTGAATTGCGAGTGCAAAGGTAGTGGTTTATTACGAAACTGCCAAAGAATTATACATTATTTAACAAACTATCCACTCTGCTCCTGCCGCTTCTAAACTCTCTCTACTGCCATTACCGTAGGTAACTCCGCAGGTGTGTGTACCTGCATTCCGTCCCATAAGGATATCAAATTCAGCATCACCAACAACAAGCGTTTCATGGACTTCGACGTTAAAATGACGCAAAGTCTTAAGCACTGATTCAGCTGCTGGTTTCTTCTCGACAACATCGTCGGCAGCAATCAGATAAGTGATATACTTCGAGAGGGCTAATTCGTCCATCAGTTTTGCGAGCGTTCTATGGCTACGGCTACTTGCAATAGACATCAGAATGCCTTGCGAAGAAAGTCTTTCCAACGTTTCAACAACACCCGGAAAGGCTTTTACAACACCCGGAACATTCTTCACATTGAATATTTCGCTATACACTTTAGCACACTCCTCAGCCTGTTCATCGCTCATTGGAATGATAGACGAAAAACATTCCTTCAGTGGTAAACCAATCGTTCTGGCGCACTCCTCACGACTTCGCATCGGAAGATTCAACCTCTCTATCGTTGCAAGCATCGTATCGGTAATCAACTTTTGGGAATCGCCAAGTGTGCCGTCAAAGTCGAAGATAACAAGACGAATACCCGAAAGAATCTCTGGGTTAGAGAAAAGGTCAGGACAATAGCGAGGATTTGCGTCGCTATTAGCCTTCTCAGCCTCATCCTTCGCCTGCTTTTTCCGTTTAAAATAGTCCTTCACACGTTTGTAGCCTTCCTTTCCAAGAATAGCAATACCGCCATATTGAAAGCTTTTTGCCAGTCCGAAGAATATGGTAAACAGTACGCCTTTCGTTGCTGTTGACACTGGGAAAAACACTTGTACGAATGAAAGAATATAAAAGGGAATACACATCAGGAGTACGATGACACCTGTGCGAAAAGACAGTTTTTGAAGTTTACTTTTAATAGACATATCTGCGCGCAGCATTATTTCAGAACGCAAATTTAGTTAAAAACTTCCTATTATACGACATTCTAAACGTAATTAAATGATAAAAAGGAGCATATAGCATAAAAATCTAATGCTGTGCTTTCGCACATTCCAACAATTATTAGTAAATTTGCAGCGCAAAAATATTATATTTATTTCCCATATTTATGGCAGAAAAGATAAGAATCAAAAGACATTGCAGAACGTGCAGGCGTAAGCGTTGGAACAGTTGACAGAGTATTGCATAAACGCCCGAATGTATCGGAATCCGCACTGAAACGAGTGGAAAAGGTGCTAAAAGAGATGAATTATCAGCCAAATGTCTACGCAAGTGCACTGGCTTATAACAAGAGTTATACGTTCTACTGTTTGATTCCAAAGCATAGTAGCGAGGCCTATTGGGAAGAGATTGAGATTGGTGCAATGAAGGCGGTAGAGGCACGTAGAGACTTTTATATCGACTTGGAAATCATGTATTACAGTCGATTGGACCCTCACTCTTTTATTGAGACCTACCAGAAATGCCTTAGGAAGAACCCCTGATGGCGTTATCCTTGTGCCTACAACGTTAGAGTTGACAAGCCAGTTCACCGACGAACTGCACGACCGCAACATTCCTTTCATTCTGCTCGACTCTTATATGCCATCGCTGCAACCGCTGTCGTTCTACGGACAAGACTCTATACAGAGTGGTCGTTTTGCTGCGCGAATGTTGATGCTCATTGCTCAAAAAGAGGAAAGCATCATGCTCATGAAGCAGACAAAGGACGGAAAGATGGCGAGCCGTCAGCAGGAGAATCGTGAGGTAGGCTTCCGCCATTATATGGAGGAGAACTTCCCTAACATTAAGATTTTGGAGGTAAACCTGCCATTAGACGAGGAGCGTAAGCGTTATGATCATATCTTAGAAAAGTTCTTCAGCGAGCATCCTGAGTGCATCATTGTATCACACTGAACTCTAAAGCGCATATCGTGGGTAAGTTCTTGCTAAAGACTCATCGTAAGAACGTTCAGATTATGGGCTATGACGTGGTGCATAAGAATGCTGATTGTCTGCGAGAGGGTAGTATATCGTTCCTCATCGCACAGCATGCTTACCAACAAGGCTACTTCAGTGTTGACTCTCTCTTCCGTGCTATTGTACTGAAAAAGAAGGTAGAACCGGTCAACTATATGCCTATCGACTTGCTCACACCAGAGAATATCGACTTCTATCATAGGGGCTTGGGGGTAAAAGCCCCCACCCCGACTCACACGAAAGGAAAGGTTAGAGAGGAGCCCCACCCCAACCCACACGAAAGGGAGAGGTTAGAGAGGAAAGCCCTCACCCAGCCCTCCCCGAAGAGAGGAGAGCAAAATGCTAAAAAGAAGATGAAAGAGAGGATGTAAAAGGAGGATAAAATTAGATAAAAGAAGGCGTTGATAAAAATGGTACTGACACTCAACACAAGATGTGCTAACGCTTAACACATAATGTGCGGAGGCTTAACACAAGATGTGCGAAGGCTCAAAATATGATTTGATAAGTAAGAATAGGGAATGAACAATAGGTGAAGGTGGAATGAATAATAGGTGAATAGAAATCATCACACCCAACATTTAACACCCATCACCCCATCACCCACACAATTCATCAACACCCAACATTTAACACCCAACACCCAACATTAAACACAACACATGACAGAAAATAAAAAAGGACTCCTCGCGTTGAGTCCGTTACTTGTGTTCATCGTACTATATCTGGTCACCTCAATCGTATCGGGCGACTTCTATAAGGTACCGATTACCGTGGCATTCATGGCATCAAGTATCTTTGCTATCGCCATATCAGGAGGCTATCCACTCGCAAAACGAATTCAGATATATAGCAAGGGAGCCAGCACAGAAAACATGATGATGATGCTGTGGATATTCGTACTTGCTGGAGCATTCGCTAACTCAGCTAAGGACATGGGTAGTATTGACGCAACGGTCAACCTAACCCTCTCCGTCCTACCAGATAATATGCTGTTACCGGGACTCTTCCTCGCTGCTTGTTTCATCTCAATCAGTATCGGAACGAGCGTCGGAACCATCGTTGCTCTCACCCCTATTGCAGCAGGTATTGCCAGTTCTACGGGAAGTTCGCTTCCTTTCGTCGTCGCAGTCGTCGTCGGTGGTTCGTTCTTTGGAGATAACCTTTCGTTCATCAGCGACACAACTGTTGTGGCAACAAGAACGCAGGAGTGTAAGATGGCAGATAAGTTTAGAGTAAACTTCTTCATTGTTGCTCCTGCAGCAGTTCTGATTCTGCTTATCTATATCTTCATGGGAAGAGACATACACACAACCGGACAGACCGCTATCGTTGACATCCACAGAGTCATTCCTTACATGGCAGTACTGATTTGCGCGCTCTTTGGCATGAACGTCATGGCTGTATTAACCATTGGAATCGTCCTCACGGGTGCTATTGGCATCATTGATGGTAGCTACGATGTCTATGGTTGGTTTGGAAGTATGGGCACAGGTATCACCGGTATGGGCGAGCTGATTATCATCACGATGATGGCAGGTGGTATGTTAGAGATTATCCGTGAGAATGGTGGTATCGACTATCTCATTAAGATGATTACCCGACACGTCAACAGTAAGCGTGGAGCAGAGCTAACAATAGCCTTCCTTGTAAGTTTGGTGGATATCTGTACAGCCAATAATACGGTGGCAATCCTCACCGTGGGCGGTATTGCAAAACAGATAGGCGACCGATACGGTGTAGACAAACGTAAGGCAGCCAGCATCCTCGACACCTTCTCATGTTGTGCGCAGGGCTTGATTCCATACGGTGCACAGATATTGATGGCAGCAGGATTGGCAAAGATAAACCCAGTAAGTATCGTCCCATTCCTCTACTATCCAATGCTATTGGGCATCACAGCCTTCCTCGCTATCCTCTTCCATTATCCCCGTCGTTATTCATAACATATCATCATCACCCAACATTCAACACCCAACACTCAACATTCACCACTCCATAAACATATCATCATCACCCAACACTCATCACCTAACACCCTATCACCATGCAACCAATAGAATCATCTGGAATGGACATCATTCAACGCAACTTCTTCCGTATCCTCTGTTCGGGCGCATTCGGCACACAGTCGAACCTCGAACCGATGTCGCCTTTCAAATGGCGAAGACTCATACAGATGGTTGATGCACAACAGGTGATGCCCATCTTCATCAATGGTATCGCAAGACACTCGATGGATGAAGGACTTAACCTACCTGAGAGTATCATTGCAGATATCAAAGCAAAGCAGGAAGAACGCAAGACATTAACTGCAAGAATACCCAAGACGGTTAAACTTAGCAATGCGTTACTGAACCGAAGACTAAAGAATCTCATTTACAACGAACTGCACAGTATTGACACTTCGATTGAGGCACTTGACCTATTGAAGCTGATTGTCAACAACTCTGAGACTATGTTTACACGTGGTATGAACTTAGGTGGAATCATTACGATGGGCGAATACCTAAGAACACGTGGACACAAAGTAGACTTCGTGAAACTTGAAAACTGGCTGAACACCCTGCAACTGCGTGCTATGGCAGAGCTACAAGGTAATGTTCTCATCTCCGTCTTTGGCTTTGAAGAAGACGAAATCCCCTTCGTTAGCAAGAGTGACCCAAATGCTTACCGCCTCACATTACGTAGTATTTCAGACTTAGCGAAGGACACTGCACACGAATGGCACTTCAAACAAAACGCCGTAGGATTTGTACAAAACAACAGTTCCGTACTTCGTCGCAACGTCCGTCGCAGTATCCGCTACGTCAGATATGCACCCATTGAGACAACCAGTAACTTCTTTAGCAACTTCGTCAGAAGCCTCTCTGAGATTGAAGAGTAAGCTTGCAAACAACATAATAATGCCTTGTCCACGTGGGTAAGGCATTATTCATTATGCTACAATAAGTAGATTTTCTACACTTTTCACCCTCATTAAGCATTTAATCAGATATTTTTTGTATCTTTGTCCATGGATAGTTGAAATCCAGAATATAAAAACCTAAATACAAAATATTCATATTAATCAGAATGAAGAAAATCTTACTTTCCGTGGCATTGATGATTGCGAGCATCTCGCTTCATGCCACAGACGCGAACTATCAAGTTGTTCCTCTCCCACAGAGCATTACTGCTGAGAAGGGTGCACCATTCGTATTGGATGCTAACACCGTTGTTAACGTAGCAAGCAATGACGAGGCTATGCTTCGTAACGGTGAATTCTTGAAACAATATATCCAAGAGAAAACGGGTATTGTGCTCAATGGTATGAACAAAAAGGGCAATACCATTACCTTGAAACTCAATGCAAAGGTAGAGAACGAAGAGGGCTATGTTATCACCGTTAAGGGTAAGAATATTACTGTTGAGGGCAAGACTCCACGTGGTGTTTTCTATGGTGTACAGACACTTCGCAAGTCATTGCCATTAGAGAAGGCTGAGAACGTAACCTTCCCAGCAACTCGTATCGCAGACTATCCACGCTTCGGCTATCGTGGTACGATGCTCGATTGTGCTCGCCACTATTTCAAGATGAGCTTCATCAAGGAGTTCATTGATATGTTGGCACTCCACAATGTCAACACTTTCCACTGGCACCTCACTGAGGATCAGGGCTGGCGTGCACAGATCGACCGCTATCCTAAGCTTACAGAGATTGGTTCAAAGCGTGCGCAGACAGTTATCGGTCGTATGACAGACCTCTATGATGAGACTCCATACGGTGGTTACTATACAAAGGATGAGATGCGTGAAGTTGTGAAGTATGCAGCTGACCGTTACATCACTGTTATCCCAGAGATTGATATGCCAGGTCACATGCTCGGTGCCTTGGCAGCTTATCCAGAGCTCGGTTGTACCGGTGGTCCTTACAAAGTAGCTGAAACTTGGGGCGTATTCCCAGACATTCTCTGTGCTGGTAACCCTAAGACCTACGAGTTCGTAAACAATGTTCTCGACGAGATTATCGACATCTTCCCATCTAAGTATATCCACCTTGGTGGTGACGAAGCCCCACGTGCTCGTTGGAAGACTTGTCCACGCTGTCAGGCTGAAATCAAACGTCTCGGCTTGAAGGGCTCTAACGGCTTCCCAGCAGAGGCTCAGTTGCAGGCTCACTTCATGAATCAGGCTGCTAAACACTTGGCTGAAAGGGTCGCAACATCATCGGTTGGGACGAGATTCTTGAGGGTGATGTAGACAAGGGTACAACTGTCATGAGCTGGCGTGGTGTGAATGGTGGTATCGAGGCAGCTAAGCGTGGCTTGGATGCAATCATGACTCCAGTAAACTACTACTATCTCGATTACTATCAGAGAAAGGATAACACAATGACCCTCATCGGTGGTTTTCTCCCAGTTGAGACAACTTACGGCTACAACCCAGTGCCAGACGACGCTGCACCTGAGTTGAAGAAGCACGTTAAGGGTGTACAGGCAAACCTCTGGACAGAGTATGTTATCGGTCGCGACCTCGCTTTCTTCCAGCTCCTCCCACGTGTTGCTGCAATGGCAGAGACTGGTTGGACAGAGAATGACAAAAAGGACTTCGCTTCTTTCAAGGAGCGTGAGACACGCCTTAACGAGCTCTACAAGCACTTCGGTTGGAAGACTTGTCAGGACCTCTACAAGGAGAAGAAGTAACATCAAAGCGTATTAGCACCGTCTAATACAGGTTTTTAATATATTCAGCTGATAAGGCGTGAGGACTCTCCCCACAACTTATCAGCTGTTTTTCGTCATTCAAAATTCGCAATTACTCATCAGTATGCCATAATTATGGTTACTATCGTAAACTCTGGTTTATTGCTACAAACACCTTGTCAACTTGTTAACTCCTCTACTAAATCATGTTTTTTTATGTTACTTTGTCTACTATACAAGTAACTTATTAACTCATCTACTAAAATTCTGTGCAATCTATGACCTTTAGGTCTCTGAGCATTTCAGCAAGCAAAAAAGGGTCTGTTCTTTCTGTTTATCTGTGAACTCTGTGAGAGAATGCACCACAACTTTAAGTTTAAAACTTCAAACCGCACGGTTGGAAATATTATTACAATTTATTCGATAAACAGGCAGAGAAAAGGGTTAAAAACAAAATCTTTCAGCATCTCTGTAAGTAATTCGCTATCAAACAGTTGTGAGAGTCTATTTCAAAAGGTGCTTAGTTGGACTTCAAAAGGGCGTTAGTAAGAGGCTTAAAGGGCATCTTTAAGAAGCTAAAAGGGCGTTAATTGAAAGCCAATTAACGCCCTTTTTATATTCAAGATATGAAGTTTCTTTACAAAACAAGGCAATATTGATTAGAGATAGCTTACCTCTTACCCCCTTGATTGATTAGTTCGCACAACAACCAATAACTACTCATCAGATTTGGTTGTCTTACTTTTCACACCCTTACCTTTAGAAGCAATGACGTTTAAGGAAGTCCTCATACTGATTGCGATAGCCATTGAAGACGTTAATATCGACATCGCCATGGATGCCACGCACCTTACCATCAGGACTTAACTGCCAGTAAGCCAATTTGAAGTTGGGCTTATATTCGCCATAGCGGGCTATCCACACGTGATAATTATCGCCCAAATCGGGTGCCAATGGCATGTAGGTATTGGCAAACATTTGACTGATATAGAGGATTGGACGCTTACCTGTTCGCTTCTGCACAAGGCTCATCCATGTCCGAACATGGCGGAACATCACCTCTGCTCCACCCATGGCAACAATCTGTGCATCGGTCGGCTCAACATCTAATACTGGTGGTAGGTCGCCTTTGTTAAACTTACTACATTTGAGGAAATACTCCGCTTGCGCTGCACCTGCTGACGTTGTAGAGAAGAAATGATAGGTACCTGTACGAATACCATGCGCACGTGATGCCTTATAATCAGCTTCGTAATAAGCGTTGAGCACCGTACAACCCTCCGTAGACTTCACGTAAGCGAAGGAAACAGGATAATCCACCTTTCCCTTGATAGTCTTCGTACTCAGCGTACCGAGGCCCGTGATGCGCAGTTTATCCCAATAGATGTGATACACCTTATTATTCTTCTCGTGCTGATGGCGTGAGAGATCGATACCATAGATGCGGTCGGCTGTGTAGGTAAGGCGTTCACCCTTAAACACATCCGCCTTCCATTCGCCCACTTGAAGATACTCGTGTGGTGCAACATATATGCCAAAGCCATCACGTTTTCCGTCCTTCCAATGTCCGTCATAGAAGCTACCATCGTCGCCATAGAGCTTACCATAACCATTCGGAATGCCCTTCTGGCTCTCACCCTCGTATCGGCCGCCTTCAATGCGAATGCCAGCTGACAACTTATTGACAGTCGTCGCATGAGTCTTATAGTATGCTTTCAGCGCATCCACAGCCCCACCCTTTTGCAAACGAGTTATCATACGAATTGGAGTTCGTTTACTCTGGGTTTGCAGGAGTACGCAACCATTCTCCTTATCTATTTCCAATCGGTTGCAAATAGTAGGTTTTCCCTTCTTAGAGGATGACTGAATAGCATAGCGATTTTGCTGTCGGATGCGCAGTTGGGCAGAAGAAGTAGACAGAGAGTCCAACACCTTTATCATCCGATGAAGCGAATCCATCTGCTGCACCACTTCGGTATGATACTCCGCAATCTTGTTATAACCGTAATCCTGAACGCTGTTTACACGAAGATAATAACCCATCTCGTTGTGCTTCGTTTGCAGTCCATCCAACTCCGAATCCATCTGAGCAATCGTCTGACGAACAACGTTTTGCACGCCTTTACCCCTTAGATTGACGATTGTAGACGGTTTATAATCCCAACGAATGAGGATACGTCCATGACAAGAAGGCACTATGGGCAATCGGTTCACCCAATAACCGCGCTGCGTGATACTACGTGTATGAATCGAATCCTTATTGACGGAGCCACCCACAAAGGCTGAGTCGGCATAATCGGCAAAGTATGCAAGGGGCTTACCATCAGCCTCTAACGTGTAATACGCCTCCTGACGAATGGTCACAGCACTCTTATCTACCTCCTCTTGTGAAGGGGGCAGACAACGAAAGACAATATATATGAGTAGAAGGACAAGCAAAATGCCCCCTCCTACATACAGGGTTCGCCTTGAAGGGCGGTAGTTGAACATTAAAATAAATTTAAAATATTTGCAAAGTTACAAATAATTATCTAACTTTGTAGCCAAGTTTATGAGAAACGACAGACATATTACTATCCCTTCTATTGTCAACGATGATAGTATGGATTGGTTCGGGCATCATGACAGTGGTGTGCGCACATACTGGTAGTGTGTCTGTTGCTAAGATGGAAGATAAGGGTCATTGCAATGATAACGATGTAAAAAATTGCATGAAGATTGAGGTAAAAAGCTTGTCGCCCACAGACATGGCGCACAATGACTTTTACCACATTCAGCCTATACAGCTTTCTCTTCTCCCACAATTCGTAAGTGATTGTCAATTATTGCCTTTGCCTGTTTTGACAAAGGCCCCAGAGAGGATATTGTCGTTGCTCTGGCATAGTCCGCCACGCCAATATCTCCGATTACTTACGACACTTATCATTTGATTTTTGGTTGTTTTCTGTTCCTCATGAAATGGGCAACAGAAGGTTTATCGTACCTGTTACACAAGTGTGTTCGGGTAAAAAAGCGTATCAGTATGTTTCCCATTCTGATACCACACAGGCTTTATAAATTTTAAATAACAACTGAATATCAAACAAAATGAATAAAATTATATATTTAGCAGGACTGACCTTGCTGTCTGTCCTACCTGCTACCGCACAGGAAACTGCTGTCGACACGACCGCAACCATGAAAGATCAGACATTGGATAACGTGACCGTTACAACGAGAAAAGCCTCTGTGCGCTCGTTGGCTGGAGCCATCAACGGTAAAGACATCCTACGTGACGAACTCTTCAAGGCTGCTTGCTGTAATCTTGGTGAGAGCTTTGTTAACAATGCTTCAGTAGATGTAAACTACTCAGATGCGACAACGGGAGCCAAACAAATCAAACTCCTTGGTCTTAGTGGTACGTATGTTCAGATGCTGACAGAGAACCTTCCGAACTTTCGTGGTGCTGCCCTCCCTTACGGTTTGGGCTATGTTCCAGGCAGTTGGATGAAGAGTATGCAGGTGAGTAGGGTAATACATCCGTCAAGAATGGCTACGAAGCGATGACGGGTCAGATTAATGTAGAATACGTTAAACCTGAAGATCCAACAGGTATGAGTGTCAACCTCTATGGCAATACGGTGGGAAGATTCGAGGCAAATGCGGATGGTAACATTCATATCAATGGCAACAAGAACCTCAGTACGGAAATCCTTGCCCACTATGAGAACAACTGGCTACATCATGATGGCAACGGAGACGGATTCCAAGATGCCCCAAAGGTGAGACAATACAACCTGCAGAACCGTTGGTTTTGGAAGAAGGGCGATTATATCTTACATGCTGGTTTGTCGCTGTTGAAGGAAGATCGCGTGAGTGGTCAGACTCCTCATGCTGCTGCAACGAATCCTTATCGCATTGATATCGGCACCGACCGCTACGAGGCTTATATGAAACATGCCTTTGTTCTCAATAAGGAACACGCCACAAACATCGCTTTGATGGGTAATGTATCTATGCACAAGCAGCAGGCGCAATATGGTATTAAGCAGTATGATGTCAACGAGAAGAATGCTTATGCATCACTTATGTTTGAGACAAACTTCACCGATGAGCACAATCTCTCTGCTGGTTTGAGTCTCAACCATGATTACTTGCATCAGACGCTGACACTCCCAGCAACGGCTGTACCTTCTGATTACGGTAATATCTACCCACTCACACGTGGCATTGAGAGCGAAACAACACCGGGCGCATACGTTCAGTACACCTATAACCTACATAGTCGATTCATCGCTATGGCAGGATTGCGTGTCGACCATAGCAATGTTTATGGTACGTTCTTCACTCCTCGCTTCCACTTGAAATGGGTGCCAGCAGACTTCATGACCCTCCGTCTCTCTGCAGGTAAGGCTATCGCAGTCCGCACGCATTGGCTGAGAACAATTACCTCATGGCTTCGGGCCGCCGACTCATTATCGATAAGCTCGATCAAGAGGCTGCATGGAACTATGGTGCGAGTCTTAATTTCAACATTCCAATAGGAAATAAGATGCTGAAAATCAATACTGATTACTATTACACGCACTTCCTTTCACAGATGTTGATTGACTATGACAGTAATCCACAGGAGCTGCATATCACCAATCTCAATGGTAAGAGCTTCTCGCATACCTTCCAAATCGAAGCTTCTTATCCTTTGTTCAAGGGTCTTGAGCTGGGAGCAGCCTACCGATATAACCTCGTTAAGGCGACGTATGGAGGAAAACTGATGTGGAAACCACTGCAGAGTCGTTACAAAGGACTCTTAACGCTCAGCTATAAAACACCTTTAGGAGTTTGGCAGTTTGATGCTACTGCAGCCTTGAACGGAGGTGGTAGAATGCCAGAATCTTACACCTTAGCATCGGGTGAACGCTCATGGGCGGGCAGCTATAAGGCTTACGGACAGCTTAGCGGGCAGGTGACACGCTACTTCCGCCACTTCTCGCTTTACATAGGTGGGGAAAACCTTACCAATTATAAGCAGAAGAACCCAATCATTGGCTATCAAAATCCGTGGGCTAACGGCTTCGAACCAACAATGGTCTATGGTCCTGTCGAGGGTGCAATGGCATACGTTGGTATCCGTCTGAACCTCGGTAAACGACAGTAAACATACATTTTTCACAATAGAATAATATAAACGACAACACAGAGAGACGTCTTGAAACACGCTTTCGGACGTCTCCCTTAAACAAAGAACAATTATGAAAAAAGCAATTTTCACAATGCTGATGCTCATGGTAGCCATGATTGCAACAGCCAAAGACATTAAGACTGTTATCTTCACAACTACTCCACAGATGCACTGTGCTAACTGTGAGGCGAAAGTAAAGAACAACCTCCGCTTTGCAAAGGGTGTGAAGGAGATTAAGACAAGTGTTGAAGAACAGAAAGTTTATGTAACCTACGATGCACAGAAGACCAATGAGGAGAAGCTTCAGAAGGCTTTTGAGAAGTTCGGTTATAAGGCAGAAAAGACAACAAAGGAGGCAAAAATCCCTGTTCATGAGAACGAGGAGTGCGAGAATATGTAATCGATCAAAGTAAACTCTATAAATAAGTAATCGACCATTACATGGCTTTCAACAGCCTATGTGATGGTCGATTCTTGTTTAATCTCTATCGTTTATATAATAAAGGAATTGTATCATTGAGTGGTGCGGAGGCTCCGCACGTCAGGTGCTAAGCGTTCGCACAATTGGTGTTAAGCCTTAACAGGCTTCTAAAAGAGGTTAGGGATATGAGAGGATAGGCATTGTCGTCCCTTTTCCTATGCGTTTATACTATTAAACGTCTTTATAGGGAAGCTACTTATTTCTTCTCCTTTGGCATCCTTCCCATTAACTGCAGCAACGAAGGAACAAAGATACAGAGCGAGAAGAACAGACCTCCGTACATCATGCGGTCGTTGCCGTGGAAGAAGTCGATGAGTTTGCCGTCGTTCATCTGTGGCATGAGGTTGAACATTAGATAAGCCATCGTATTGTTCACCCAATGAAATACGAAACCTGGCAGAATACTACCCGTTTTCGAATAGAGCCAACCCAATAGCAGACCAATCAAAAAAGCGTGTAAGCCCTGTGCTAAATTGAAATGTATAATACCGAAGATAAGGGCTGAAATGACAATGGCTATCCATCGTTTGCGTTCGCCTAATGCGTTTTGTAGTACGCGTTGAATAGCACCACGGAAGACTATCTCCTCAGCGATAGGCACCATCATTCCTAAGGCTGCATAGCCCCAAGACACCTTCATGATGCTTTTAAACATCTCTTCTGTGCCCTCTGGCATCGTTAGGTTAATCTTCTCGGCAAGGAATTGCATAGGGAGTATCGAACCTAAAGCTAAGAGGGCCGACCACGTGAGTACTGCCCAAGGACGCGTCTTCAAGTAGTTGCCAGATACAGGTGCCCACTTTGTAGCGATGAAAAGAATTAAAGTTGCAAGACTACTGATGACTGCCGTTATAGCAAGTGTCTCACCATTTTTAGTCAGATAATCCCCATCAACAGCCTTAGCCCCTCCAAGTAGGCTTACAAGCTGCTTACCTCCCTCGAAAAGAAAGACTTTGTATTAAGATGAAAAAGTGAAACAAATAAGATGACATAGAGCGTTGCACTCAAAACGTTTTTATTGTTCATTTCTACGAATCTTAGGGTGTATTAATAATATTCTCTTGTATGTTATAAGTCTCATCAAACAATCGATTGATTTGCTCTTTGTCTTGCTTCAGCTGTTGTGCTAAGGCTTCTAAAGAGTCGAACTTATGCTCGTCTCTGATCTTACTAATGAAACTTACAAGGAGTTCCTGCCCATAGAGATTTCCTGTGAAATTAAAGAGGTTCACCTCCATGGAGATAGTTGTGCCATTGAAGGTAGGGCGTTGTCCAATGTTCATCATCCCTCGCTTCCATCCAACAGAATCCTTCAAGCGCACCATGACCGCATAGACACCGGTTGCAGGGAGCAGTTGCTGACAGCTGTTCACATCGAGATTGGCTGTAGGGAAACCCATCTTGCGCCCATTCTGATAGCCATTCACAATCCGACTCTCTATCGTATAAGGATAGCCTAAAAGGCGGTTGGCAGCCTCAATATTGCCCGTGCGGAGGTCATTTCTGATAATTGAAGAACTCACCTTCTCATCATTTGGCAGGAAGGCATCGGCACGAATGACCTCAATACCCATTTCCTTGCCATACTGAACATAGTCTTCAAAAGTCTCAGAGCGGTTGTGTCCGAAGCGGTTGTCGTAGCCAATGATGAGCTTCTTTACGTTCAGCTGTTTGCATAACACCTCTTGCATGAAGTCATGAGCTGAGAGCGCAGCCAACGAAGCATCGAAATGCAGTACGAAACTATTGTCAATGCGTGTCTTTGAGAGTAGCAATAGCTTCTCATCGACTGTTGACAGCAGTTGTGGTTGGTAGTCAGCCTGTAGCACCTGACGCGGATGTCGGTCGAAGGTGATGACTGCCGATGCCATTCCTGACCGTTCAGCCTCATCAATGACACGACTAATCAGAAACTGATGTCCACGATGCACCCCATCAAAAAATCCTATGGTTGCAACCTGTTCTACTAATTCATGCGCCTCGCCCTGCTTGATATATATTGTATTCAATCCTCTTATCTTATAGTTCGTTTACTTTCTTGTAAAGGTATTTTTATTTCTCTGCAAAGCAATATTTACTTCCTTGCAAAGATACCTCCACCTCGTAACAAAGTTATGTTTACTTTCTTGCAAAGGTACTCCAAATCACCCACAAACCCACGCTCCTGCAAACAAAAATGTGTTAAAACATTAAATTTCCTTATCGTCCTTTCTCCTTTTTCCATTTATTTCATTATCTTTGCACCCGAATTCACGAAATTCAGGACTTGTAGCTCAGTTGGTTAGAGCAACAGACTCATAATCTGGAGGTCCCTGGTTCAAGCCCAGGCTGGTCCACGTTAATAATCAAGCACTTACAGAGTTTCTGTAGGTGCTTTTTCTTTTTCTCGGAAAACAATGGGAAAACACATTGCTTTTGAAAACTCCATGATTTTTCAATAAGCTTGACATCATACCATTCCAAGTAAAGCATGTAAATAAGGTTTTTCTGAGTATCAAAAATACGCTTTGGGAAAAACATTGACGGAAGATTTTCTTTGATAAATTGCTCGCAGGTTAACTTCTCTTGTTGTTCTTCCTTGTCGCTCTTCTCCATCCATCCCACTCCATCACTCTATATTTGCCCCGATGATGCGATAACTCGTTCATTAGGGACCAATTTTTGTGCCTTTTTGTTAATTTCCGTAAAGAAACCATACATAAAAAACCTGCTCAGTTTTTGGCCAATAACACAAAAAAAATACTCGGTTAAAACAGACTACCTTTGCCATCGAATTCCTAATCACGGGAGTTCAAAGATGGTTCGTGAACCAAGAACTGAAGTTAAATCGGAAAGTCAGGAAGTACAACTGGCCGCCCACAAACTAAATTATGTATGACAAGAGTAGTAACAATAGAGCAGTTGCTCGAAAAACCCATCTGTATGATGTCAGGAGAAGAATTTGTTTTGCTCCTGCAGAACGCAGAGAAACAAACGGCAAAGGTACCTGTCGAGGTAGTAGCAGAGAGATATTACGAACACGGCATCGCTGGCATTGCCAAGATTTTCGGTTGCAGTATACCCACTGCCAACAGAATAAAGAAGAGCGGCGTGATTGATTCTGCCATCACCCAGGTAGGACGCAAAATCGTCGTTGACTCCGAGTTGGCACTGAGTCTTGCGAAGGAGGCTGGTGCCATAAAGGGCTAAATCAGTCATAAATATCAATAAGGTATGACCTACATAGACTATATGAAACAGTTCTGGCGAGCGGCATCAGTCCGTCCGTTCCCTGCGAGCGAGGTGGCGTTGTATGCATTCCTTGTGAACGAGTGCAACGCTCACTTCTGGAAGATGCCCGTGCCGTGCCCTACCTTGCGTATATGCGAGTCACTGCGCATTTCAAAGCAGACTGTGATGACCGCAAGGAAACATCTTGCAGAGTGTGGACTCATCCAGTTCACCAATGGCAAGTCCCGTTTTCTACCGTCTGAATATTCACTGCTTGACTTGACGGCAGACTTGACGCATGGCTTGACCCTTAATAATAATAAAGGGTAAAGACAAAGATTATTGTAAAAACTCAAAAAAACGAGTTCGTACTATGATTCAAATTCCAGCAAAAAAATAGACGTAGGGGCAGTTGAAGTCCATACTACTTCAGCGGAGGATTACGAAACCGCGTTTTAGACTACCCATGTCGCCCCAACAGGCATACGACAGTCTGCTTGCAGCGACCATCGCGGAAGTGGAGTATCGCTGCCGAAGTTTCCAAGAGAACGTCGACGTTAAGGCTCAGCTGCAACAGATAGCCAACTGGCTGACGAGTGACAGCAGTAAGTTCGGCATACTGTTATGTGGTGAATGCGGTAATGGCAAGAGCACTTTGGTCAAAGCGTTTCAACAGTTGCTGAACCTCCTGTCCATTCCCAATCCTACCGGACAAGGCAACTATGGGATTCAGATTACTGACTCCAAATACATTGCCCATCTTGCCAAGACCGACTACAAGGCATTCGTACAACTCTCTCAGAAGAACATGCTCGGCATTGATGACCTTGGCACCGAGCCGCAGGAGGTCATGGATTTTGGCAACGTGGTCACCCCAGTCATCGACCTGCTCACAAAGCGATATGACGAGCAGTTGTTTACCATCATTACCACCAATCTCACACCGAAACAGATTCGTGAGCATTATGGCGACCGTATTGCTGACCGACTCAATGAGATGGTAGAGAAGATTATTTTCAAGAATGGTACATACCGATCCGACAAATCTCTAATCTAATTTTATATGGAAAAGAAAAAGATTCACTATTGCTTCATTCTGTCAGAAGAACAGATGAAGTTTCTCCGCAGCAAGAAGTACAAGATAGACCGCATGGAATGCTTCATGTCGCTTATTGCTCTTGCCGAATGTGAGCCGAAATTGGTACAGGTCAGCAAGACTCAACAGGTTGAAATCTTGCGCGGCCAGTTAATGGTTGACAACACCCAGTTGGCGAAACTCTGGAACAAAGACCGCAAGACGGTTCCTAAGATTCTGGAGGCGATGGAGTCTCTGGGGATTTCCTCTTCGCAGAAGGTAGGAGAAAATCGCGTCCACACGCTGCACTCTCTGTCTGGCTGGTACGTTGATGGCACTCTCATAACCAATCCCTTCGGTATAAGGCGTAGTTCCGATGGCTCGGGAATCTTCCACACGGAAGTTCCGCCTGTCAGGGTCATCAGCATTGAGAGCGATGAGACATCCAAGGATGCCAAAAACACGGTCACGGAAGAGAAGGTTGCTGACGGAAAATCTTCCTCTGATAGTATCGAAAGTAAGACTTCGCCTGTCTCTAATTCCATGTCCCATCTGTCATCACAATCTAATGATAGTGCAGACGAGGGCAAATCTGGCGATGATGCTGATTCTTCCATTTGCTCTTCAACTCCTTCTTCCTCACGTTCAGAAAAGCCACTTCAATTATGCTGTCAGCTCTTCTTCGTCAGAAGGAGCCGATGGCAATCAGAATGAAGGGAAGGGAAAAGAGAATGAGGATGTACCGCAGCAGCCGGGAGGTCAATCTTCACAGATTAACGGCAATCCTAAGGGTAATAACAAGCCCTACGGCAGTAATATTCCCAATGGCTACCACTCTTAACCTGGAGAACATCGGCAAGCGACCTGCTCTGTCCAATCATCCCAGAGGACGTTTGATAGGTAACCGCTCTATAGGTTCCAAAGCGGGCCTTGCAGTATCGAGGGCAACTTGCAGGTTAAAAGGCCCGATTATTTATAGGGACTTTTCGAGAAATCCTTTTGTATTACAATCTGCCTGACCGCAGTTTTGTAATCCTAAAAGTTTCTCTGGCTACTCGCAAAGCTCGCAGCCGATGTCCATCTTTACAAACTAATTTTTAATCATCCATCTAACTATCAGTAATCAATATGAAGAAGAAAAAGATTATCAGAAAGCCACCTACAAGGGTGCATACCTTTCGTTGTACCGACGAGGAATATGAAGTGTTGAAGAATCTGGCGCAGAAGTGCGGTCTCAGTCTGAGCCGCTATGTCGTGGAGACAGGCTTGAAGCATCACCCACGCCAGCGGCTGACTCCAGAGGAATGCCATGCCCTTGACTCGCTCATGACGGCAAGGCAGGATTTGGAAAGGTGTCCAATGCCCTGAACGGCAAAACGGACGAGGAAAAACTGCGTATGTTCAAGAGCGGGAAGTTCATGAACTGGTGGATTATGGCTGTCGCAGGTCTCATCCAACATTGGCAACACATAGAGGAGAACATCACCTCTTCTGTGCAGACCAAATCAAATAAAGGAAAGGAAACTGCCCCATGATAATGCTTGCCAAAGTCGGTGCCTATGGCGGCAATGCCGTCAGGTACGCAATGGAGAAAGAGAAGGCAAAAGTGGGCAAGGTGAACCACCTGCCCGAAGGTCTTGATGCCACTTCTATCTGGTACAGAATGAAGCATCACTGTCAGCTCCATCAACAGGACAGAACCGTGGGGAGGAAATTGGAACGCTTCATGGTGTCTTTCGTCTTGTCCCCGTCAAAAGAAGAGTCAAAGGACTTCACCATGCAGGACTGGGCAGACCTTCAGAATGAGAGCCTGGAAGTTCTGGACTCCGTCGGACTTTTATCCAAGGGTTTTACGGAAGAGGTCAAGACCAATTTCCACGGCTCCATGAATGTAGGTGCCCTGCACTCAGACTCCAAGTCAGGGACGCTCCACCTTCACGTGGACTGCTGCCGTGTGGACCTCGATGGCAGCACCAACGATGTCCACGATATTCACAAAAGGGCGATGATGGCTGCGGAGATTATCAACATGAGGCATGGCTGGAAACAACCGCAAGAGATACGCGACATGCGCCAGCAAGAGATAGCCGAGTTTTGCGAATACACCCTGCGTAATATGGAGCGTTTCGATACAGACTACTACTTCAAGCTGCTCCGCATGAAAGGCTATGAGGTTACACCAAAGTACGACAAGCAGAAGAAACTCGTGGGCTACACCATCGGCAAGAATGCCTCCGTCTTCAAGGTTTCCGCCATCGGACGCAAGTTCATGGCATCAAGGTTGGAAGATACGTGGAGGAAACTACATCCGCAGTCGGTTCAGTCCAGACTGCGCCCTGCCATTCCTGTCAACACGTTTGTTGCCAAGCCTGTCCGTCCAGTTGTACCAAAAACGACTACCACTCAGCCCCGGGTTCAACCAACACCGTTCGTTCTGCCACCCAAGCCCACACCGACCAATGCTGTCTATGACATAAAGGTTGGTGATGAGACCTTTAAGGTGGAGATACCAGATGTCATCAAAGACCTCTTCATAAACGAGGCACAGGTACCAGAGGACAACGATATCGCGACTATAAAGGATGTTTCTCGTGTCGCCATGTTGCTCTTTGTTGGCTACATTGACGCTGCCACCTCGATGTCCGAATCATGTGGCGGAGGTGGTGGCTCCGCACCGTCCTCAGGTTGGGGCAAGGATAATGATGAGGACGAACGCCAGTACGCTCGCCGTTGTCTGAAGATGGCTCACTCTATGTGTAAACCTAAGCCACGCAGACGTGGATATCATCGTTAAACCATAACAAAACAAGAATCTATGATTAAGAACAGTAAAAACAACGAATCCATGCCAGACTTCAATGATATGATGAACGAAGTTGAGCAGGATATGGTACTACAAGAGGCCGAGGAAAGTGTCATTGACAAAGTACCCGACCTCAAAACGTTGAATACCAACATCGAGAATGCAACAGCAACCTGGGTGAACGCTACTCTTCAACTGGAGTCGGCAATCCAGCAGTATCAACGAGCAGAAAGGAAGCTGGAAGCTTCAGTAACAACAATCCGAGGTAAGGTTGATACTATCAATGACCATATCGATAACGTTATGGAAAATGCCCCGACCAAGTTGCATGTTTCCGTTTCTGTCTCTGACCCCGACATGAAGAAGATACAGGAAATGTTCGACAAGGAACATGAATGGGTCGTCGCCCAGATGCAGGTACACCTTACCCAAGTCAACAATATGCTAATCGAAGAGCACAGGAAGACCATGGAGCGTTACAAGGAATATGATGGTTGTTATCTCGGCTATCGTGTACAGTGGTTCTTTTGGCTCTTCTTCGCTATAGGTTTCTCTGTGGTTGTTGGAGGTATTGCAATGCTAATAGCACTACATTACGGGAAATAGCAAAATGACAGAAGAGCAGCTCCAAGCGGAACTACTCTTTTGTTTGCAACCTCTGAATTTTGCAAACGAAACTGCAAACGAAACTGCAAACAAGCTACTTTTGTACTCTCTTGTATCTCACATTGTTAGGGATGCTATCTTCCGTTTGCTCTATCTCTTTTTCTTGGACTAATTCTGCAAACAGACGCGATACCATTGAGCGGTCTTTTTCTTGCAATTTTAGCAATTCACGAGCTTCGGTATTGTTAATCGTATCAATTGAATCCAGATACCTTAGAATAGCCTCTTTCTGTCGAGCCTTATTCTGTTTCTTCCTCTTTACGTAGTCTATCTTGTCTTCTGTGCTTTTGCGCTTGCTGACATGAAGTATGTAGACTAAACCAGAAGTTTTACCTGTTGACTCGACGAATCCTAATTCTTGCAAGTTGTCCAATATGGTCTGTAGACGATATTGGCTGATATTTGGCGTTTCTGCCAATTCTGCCAATGTTACTTTTCCTCGTTTAACAATCTCCGATAAAACGAAAAGCTGGTCTAACTTCAGTGAACGTCCTGCTTTATTTTCATAGAGGAGTGACAACTCTATCAATTTCTCTGTCTTTACCTCCGCCTTAATACGGAAGATAACTGAAGTCTCTGTTTCTTCAGGCATAGGCAGTGCCTTTCCTTTCTTCAACAAGTCTGTGAAAATCTTGTCAAAACCGCTTCCTGCTTTCTCTGCCAATCCGATTTCACGCAGAATGTCCATTACGTTGGGATTCCTGGGATTGGTTTTACGCAGATAGTTATCCACCGTCACACCTTCAGGGAATGTGCCTGGGCTTTCTATTTCAAGGTAGCCTCCATCATCATATTTGCGGATTTCAATAATCTGCTGGCGACTTATATCCCTATGAGCCAAAGCGTTGATAAGCAGCTCGCGAATAACAATCTCGGAATAATCTTCTACGTATTCTCGGAATAATCCAAAGACGAACTCCTTCTGCTTTATTTCTGCCTTCAACTGATTGAAACAACCTTCTGCTACCTCTACGATGTTGCCTTTATATTCGTATGGGCGATAAGTGCCATCCGAGAAATAGTGGATGTATTTCACCTGATAATAAGGCAATTCTCTCAGAGCTCGGTCATTACCTATAAATAGCAAACCTGTCGTTGTCGGCAGAATCCCATCATTGTCTTCTCGTATCATTCCAAGTGAGTCCAAAAGATCTTCATCCGTCTTGTCAAGATACGGACTCTCGGCATTTTTTGCTTCAATAAGGTTTCGCAACCGTGCAAGACGCTTTTGGTCAATCCAGTCTTTCCCTACTTTCCACGTCTGTTGGTCATAGACTATCATACCTTTCTCTGCCAAGATTGTTGACATTTCGTATGGTTCAATGGGTCTGTTGCCATCATTGGAACGGATAAGGAATTCTCCACGGCTGGTACGATGCATCTGGCTGGAGAAAGGTATTTCAAGTAGCAGCAAGTCACATCCGTCAACCTTCAGTGTATGAGGAATAAGGGTAATGGTAGGGAAAGTCCTATCCTGTACCTGTTTGATAAGGTCAAACACTTTCTGATTATCATACTTGAAGTCTTGGTTGACTTCCTTGGTTCCGTCAACAATTCCCACAAATAGAAATCCGCCTTTTTAGATTTGCAAAAAGCCACCACATCACGAGCCATTTCCTCATAGTTCGGCGCGAAGTTCTTGTGCGACTTGCCGAAGGCTCGTTTGTCTTCAAGTTGTTCTTTTGAAATCCATGATGTCACACTCTCCCTTTTTCCAAAAGAGAGTAGAACCATTGCATGCTAAGTTTTTGTATATTTCTTCATCTTCTATACCATTATAACGTATGAAATACCGTTGATATTATGATATTTAGGCTTATATTCTGATGCCGTTATCAGATATCTCGATAGACGTGGACAATTCTGCCGATAGTGGAATCCATGTTCCCACACGGTAATGGCATTGAACCATTTCCAACTTTGAATTTGTTGCCAGCATATTACTCGTATAAAGATGTCGCTGTTCAAATGTCATATTCTTTGCAATAATTTTTGTGTATTAAACTCCGCTGTTCCCCAATGCTCATCCAAGTCCACATTCTCACTCTGAGGTTGACATTCGCTTGGTAATTCTCCCACTTGTACAATTACGGGCAAGTCAGCTATTACCCCCGAAAGTACACATGCCCCCACTGGAAGTATAGGCAAGGATTCTACTGACACCTTATCAAGATAAGATATTGCCTTTTCTACCATCTCTATATCTCTATTGTTTACCAATCTATGTATCAGATAATTGTGCAATTGGGATATAATCGTGGGGATATATCTGATGGACGTTGACTTGCAAGAATCAAAAACACGCCAAACTTGCGCCCTTCTTTGATAATTTCTTCAAATGTTTCTAAACGAAAATCTTTCCAAGCCTCACTTTCTCGATTGGATTCGTATGATAAAATATTATGCGCTTCGTCTATTATAATATGTAAAAGTATTTGATAGAGTGTCCCCTGAGATTTTTTTATGTTCTTTATATAACTTAGTACAAAGAAGTAAGGGAATCAACTTTTTCATGGAGGTGTTGACCTTATTTAAATCTATGATGGCCAAGTTATATTCACCCCATAGATCGTCAGTTGTCACCTTAAAAACTTTAGTAAAAATCTTTCGCAAAACTTTTTAAGTCTATTTATTACAGGTGCAATATGTTCGTTGACAGCGCGGTTGTTTAAAACATCCATTATTAACTGGATGTACAAATAGTGAATGATTTTTTCTATTACATCATTGGGCGCAATATAACAATCTACTGCTTTGTACACATCAAGGTTATAAATATCTGGCCAATATTTTTCATCACTGAAGAATTTTCTATTACTCCCTGTGCCTGTATAAAAGCACTGTTGAGATCCATGCCAAGAAAGGTCGCTCTGCAACCCCACCTCAACACCATCTTCTTTTTTGTGGGGTAAAATATTTTCCAAGTAATCAAGCAGGAGTTTACCTTTTGCTCCATCTGACATTTTTACGACACGTTCAACCTGATGACGAAGTATTCCCTTTAAATATTCCGATGTATTTTCCTTTGTTTGAACATTCTCATACAAGTTTAACGCTCGTTTAATAAAAGGCTGTTGCGTCTTCTCTGTTGCACTCGCCATAATGTACAATAGCTCTGGTTCCAATATATCATTTTCTGAGATAGGTAAGCAGTCTCCTCCTTCATAATGCGTACTTATTTTATATGTCTTCTTTTTTGCAATGATAGATGAAACGCCAGAATACTCTCCGTTGAAGTCAAACACAACAAATCTTGCATTTTCTTTAAAGGACAGGGAGGAATCAGCTTGCTTAAACAAGTTATGGAGTATGGAAGTAAGCGTATAACTCTTGCCACTTCCTGTATTCCCAAAAATTCCGATGTGGCTTGTCAAAAGCTTTGAAATGCCTATTTCAATTGGTATGTTGTCATCTGTCAGAAGATAACCAATGTTAATAGTGGCATTGCCTGACCCAAATGTATGTATTTTACGGAATTCCTCCACATCCAGAAGTTGACACACGTTGCCAATTAGAGGCATTTCCTTTATCCCCTTGTAGTACTTCCCATTATCAAAATACCCAAGCAGTTTTATGGATAATTGCCGAAACATTTCCTCGCCTTGTGAGACATAGTCGTTATGAGTAGGATGTACCTCTTTCAGAGTTTCCGACTCAACTTTCCCGACTAATGTGGTATATCCCTTTAATAACTTAACATATCCTCCAACACTAACATTCTTTATTAGTTCTCCCTTGTACACCAAATGCGGCAAATTCTTGTTTTGATCAACTTTGATCAAAATAAGTCGACCTTCTACCGCTACCACTTCTCCTATCCGAAAAATAGCATCTCTGGTATAATCTATGTTGGAATAATTAGTCATTGTTATGATATCAGGTTGGCAAGTGGTTCAAAGACGAACTTGTTAATGGACTCAAGGTCGAATAGTTTAAGGTCAGCCAAGTAACTTTTGAATTTTTCGTCAGAAGAGGCTTTTCGGTAATCCTCTGGTGTTAGGATAAGAATATTTGGATTGATAATGTTCCCACCCTTTGACAGATTACTGCGAATGATGCTTTTCTGCTCTTCATTGAAAGAAAAAACAATAATCTGAAGGGTAGGATTGGCATTGGCGGCTCGAACAGTAATCTGGACGATGTGTTCATCTGCAAAGGAAAAACCTGCAACAAACAATACGGAGTTACTACGTTCCAACGCATTGGAATATAGACGCATCAGTTCATAAAAGTGCAAATCTATTACCGACTCTCGGAACTTTTCCTTTCGTGGATTCACCATCACGAGAGCTTTGTAATGCTGAAGAAAACTTTTCAAAACGGAAGATTGATGACCAATTCTTGCAGAGTCGGAAACAATCATGTCATGCAAATCATTATACTCCTCAAAACTATATATTAGGTCTCTCTCTTAAGGCTTTAATGTCTTCACGTAGCGTAAATAAAACCTCGTGGCTCATGTCGTATACAATTTCCCCATCTGCCACAGATGCCCAATTGATTGAACCGTGAACTTTTAGGTAGTTAAAGACGGGTATCGTTGCCGTTGTATGGTACAACGGACTAACTCTTTGATACAACATTTGAGAATGCGCTTTCATTGAATGTCGGTTTCATCTGCCCTTTGAAACCTTGGTTAAACTCAATGCCAAGATTCTCGGCCACTTCTTCTACCAAGTTGTCGATATTTGTGGTGAAGACGTTTATCTGTTTATCTAACAGCCCAATATGTCTTCTAGCTATAATTTTATTCCATACTTGAAGGAATTGGGCGTATTGGAATAGAACTTTGTTTTTCCGTGCCCTTTGTTCTTCATCCAAATCTTCTATGCATGGAAACATGACGTTTTCAACGTACTTTACGAGAATATTCGTCTCTATAGCATTACGAGTGGTTGGCGAATCCTTGTCCGTTGTGGATAGCTCCGTCAGCCATTGCTCAACATTGCCCAATGTCGATAAAAATGGGCAGGACAGTCCAGAGCCAAATAAAAAATTTATATGGCACGACTGAACGTATTGTTTGATTCTTTCAATTGTCATAGGATAACACTTTATATCTTGTCTATGTGAGATGTTTTTACTCTGCGCTCGCGAACTTCTTCCATCGTCATGGAAACACCTCGCAACGCATTCTGATAGATACCATACTTCATCGGCCCCTCTTCAAAAGCACAGAAATCTCCAAGATTGAACACAAGACGGTGTGAGGGAGTTACATTAGGGAACTCTTTTGTGCCAACTGACATCACTGGATACAAACCATATACCCATGTATCGACCACAGCTGCAATATATTTAATATGTGACACATCTATCCCCTTAGTCGTGGCCATACGTCCTGGACTAAAAGTTTTGGCAATGCCTTTTTTGTAATTTTCTCGTGGTTCATTAACCTCCCTATCAGGAACAGCAAGGTAAACAATCCATTTCCCAGGCTCTTCATCAGAGTAGTAAAGCCCCTTTTGTGGTATGCTCTTTACAAGCAATGTTTTACGGGCATTTGTATCTTTTAGCCATGCCTCTATCTGCTCTCTTAACACCTGTTCGCTACTATTTGGGTCAAGAATAAGATTTCCATTCTTATCCGCCACCATTTTTCCTGGTTTCAAGGGAAAGGCTCCAATGCCAATCTTGTCAATGGCATTCTTGTAATAGTATTCTGAAAAGTTCTCCTTAGTGACGTTGCCAGGGAACAAAACATATCCACCTATCACCTCGCGTTTCAGGTTATCTTTTCCCTCCTGTGTATAATAAATGGCATCCCTATAACGATGCATTTGGTTTATCGCGCCAACAGGTGGCACGTCAAGGCCACCCTTTCGGGCATCAGCTATACGGTATTTAGCATCAAAGAGGTAAGTGTATTGTATATCGTCATCTTGTTTAGAAAGTCGCAATACAATATCAGGACGCTGCACTGTCGTAAGTGTGTCTGTACCCTCGATAGAAGAAGGATAAGAGGTTTGTTCATCATCCACGTCAATCTCCTCAACCTGAGCATTGTACATTACAGAAACCTCCACATTGTCCTTTTTTTAATTTCACTTCCGACTGTGAACCATACACCAACTGACGCACAAATCCCGATGTTAGTTCCCGACCAGTAGTGTCAACCTCAGCCAAATCGCCCATAATATCTTTGACGATATTCTTAACCTTGATAAAACACCAGATTTCGTAAAGTTCGGAAATGTCCTTCACTTCCAACTTTCGCATTCCCTCTTCCAGTTCATATCCGCAAGAGAGTTCCACCCAATTCTTGAATATGTCTTTATAGCCTCTAGCCCGTTTCATGACCAGCGAATCCTGTGAGAAACCTTTGAATTGATCTATTCCCTTGAAGAAACGATGATTCTGGAGGGTCGAAAGCTCCTTGTGCATTGCGTCAAGATTGTTGGCTATCTTCGCATCATCAGCCTTCAACTGCACTTTGATATGCTCTCTAATGATGCCAAACCTGCGGTAAAGTTCTTTAATGACATATTTTAGAAAACGATTCTCCACAGTATCCTTGGAGAGATACATTTCTTCTGAGCGGAAAAGATGTTTTGGGTCTTCTTTAAATTCAGCATACTCATTCTCTTGTTCTGGGGAGATATATCTCAAACGGTCGGCACGCTCATAGCGAACGGCAGTCTTTAATCTACGTTTTGGCGAGTTAATGATGATATGGATGTTCCTGATGATGTCGTTATAACACGATTGAAATATCTGCCACCAAATCAATTCTGATGACTCACCAGCTTTGGTCTTGAATGAAAGATAGGTATTCTTCAGAAAGGCATAAGACAGCATGCTATACTCCTGTTCTATATCTCTGATAATTGATTTCATATCAGAGCGATAGTTCATCTTGTAGCTTAGCACCTCCGTACAAAAACCTAAAGTTCCTTCTACACCGCCAATAGTGTAAGTGAAGTCGAAGTCAACAAGACCAACTTGATTGTTGAAGTTCAACGTAGCATAATATCTGCCATCATCACTTACGATTGCGTTCTTCAACTCATTGAACTTAATGGCATGTCCCGAAAGACTCATACGGCAGCTATCCAGCGGCTTTCCATCCTTACCAGAAATAATAAGCGCATAGTCTGTGTTTTCAAAGAAGTAGGCCGTATGAAAAGACATACCATCCTCCATGGGCTTTTCGCCAAAGACAAATGTCACGTCCTTGTCTTTGCCTGTAAAGCGGGACTTTATCTGTTCCTTGCTTTCGTCATCACACTTAACACCAAGGTTATTGATGGTTTCTCTAATGCGACGACCATAGTAAGCACACGAGAACCTAATTTCCAAATCCCCGTTGCTAACCTTCAATGTATTGAAAGTCCCGTTCATATTTTCTGATTTAACCCCAATAAGAAACAAAATGCTCTCGATGAAGAATCTCTATCATTTCATCAAGTTTCTTCATACTTTCACTCTTCTCCACATCCCCAAAGTGCTTTGTCATAACGGCTTTAAGCATACTGAGAACCGTTGTCTGGCCGTATTTATCTGCGGTCTGTGTCAGGCCTCCAATAGCCGTTATTCTGTCATCGTTGGCATCAACCGAAAGCTTAGTCTCGTCACCCTCAATACGACTCAATATCTTCATCAAAGAAAATTCATCCAAAGCCCTTGCGGTGCTGTTATAACCAAAGTCCATGGCACTGCTCACATAGAGCATCGCCTCGTTTGCCGAACGATAGCCCAATTTGAATGGAGTTCCTTCAAGCAGTTTGTTGACATCTGTCAGGAAGTTGATAATCTTGGTAGAAATGTTTCCCAGATGGTCTTTAATCTCACCTGCCTTGATAGGGCGATTAACCAATAGCCCGATTTCTTTAGCCGAGAGTTGGGGAACAACTTGTTCTGATGTTCCATCAAGGAATTTTACGAAATCTACATCGTTCATTTCTATGGACATGGCACGGTCAAGCACCTTGCGAGAGAACGAGAAGGTGGTTTCATCCATATTCACCGTTCCCATGACAATGAGGTTTGGAGGCAGGGTCAGCCCTTTTTCTCGGAACTGCTTGGCAAGAGCCTCAGATTTTCCTGCAAGCTTTGTTATCATTTTAGCACATACAACCTCACCAAAATCTTTGAAGGGTTTGACAATGGGATCAGTCCAATAATTCCCGTCCTCGTCAGCGTATCTGCTTTCGATAGCACTAAGAAACTCTGCGAAATACTCTTCAACAGGCGCAAGATTCATTTCGTCAAGACAAAGAAAATATGGCGTTCTCTTGTCTAACCATGCTTTGGCGACAAATTCAATAAATGGCGTATATTCGTAGTGTTCACCATCCTTGCCTATGTTAGACTTATAGCCAACCACATCCATAGAATTGTGCCAATTTGGTTTCACCTGGATCAACTCAAAATTCTTTGGGCGTTGATTTTTCCAACGGGTATCTTCTTCTGCGTCAGACAGCGTCACACTCGCCTGAGCAAGTTTCCTCACAATCTGACTCTTTCCCGTTCCACTGATACCAGCAAGAAGGATGAATGGCTTAGTACGGATGGCGGATAGATAATATTTGTAATCACGTGTTATTGTATTGGATTCCGATTTTTCAATTGGATTGTAATCTAGAATCCCAAGTGCGTCTTTAGCACCCTCATAAATAGATTTCATAAGCACTGTATATTCTTTTTTTGACTTCTTCTGCTTGATTATTAAATATGAATGGCAACCGTTCTATAATGTAAGGTTTTTGCCGATGCCTCTGTTCTTTCATCATAGAAGGGCTTAAAGGGTGAATTGTTGATATTTCGACTCTCAATCTGATAGCATAACTCAAGAAAATGTTTGAAATGCTTATTTGCCATACTATAAAACCCAGCCGGATTATTAGAACGCTCATCACCAAATATAAATAAAGGAGACTTTTGTAGGATAATATTCGTCAAGGAAACCCCTATCTTCTATAGCAGACATCACATCCTCTGCACTTGATATGGTTTTGCGAGCTTGGTAGCCATTTTGTTTATTAGCACGAATGGTCAACGATATATGAGAAGAATTTGAAAGAAGGAAATTAGAGAAATATACTGAATCTTTCTTGCTCTCTTTCAAATCGTTACGATGTATTTCTACTCGGTAATTTAATTCGCATAAAAATGCCGACAACACATATCTGAACCACGTTCTGAAATCAATGTGCGTTGGGCACGGAAACAGTTTGCCCAATTTGAAAATCAAAGTATTTATTGGAACTTCGTGTTCATCGATCTTTATAGACTGCATTAAGGAAAACAACGCACATAATGCGGAAAGAGCTTTGTCAATGAATTCAGTCCTTTCAACTTTTGCTGCTTTTGCCAAAATTGCAGCTACATATCCTAAATTAGACTGAACATTATTCTGTTCCCTAATGGCATCTAAAGCTGTTTGCCCTTTGGTTAGTTCCATTTTTAGCAATCCTATTCGGAACATCTCTTTGGCCCTGGATCTGCCATCTGAGCTATTAATGCCCAGTGCTTCCGTAAAGTTACTGGCTCCTTCGGGCATAATTCCATATAAGACAGAATCATTCCAAGAACTCCAAATATCCAATAGGGTATTGTAGTAACTATATATGCATTTTAATTCACCAACCTATATGTTATTTTTTTAACATTAATACATATTCATATTGAATTTTATTTTTTTCACATTGTCTCTGGGTATAGATGTTCGATGGTCTTTTATCTGATACTTGTAAATACCAAACCATTTATAACCAACCGATTCTGCCAAAGACGCAATAATCTTATGGGTGGGAACTTCTACTTTTTTTAATGATATTATCCCCTATGATTATGTGATACTCTCCATTAAGTCTGAGTGCTTGATATACGCAAATTAGATTTTTGTATATGTCATTGAAATATGCCATACAGGTGTTTGCGCGCCCCTTGTCTTTAGGAAGAATCTTGTCATACCATGGTTTGAATGTTTTATACACAGTATTGTTAATATCTTCATTCTTTCTATTCTCATGGCCCACCTGTACATTTCGCATGTCTGCAGCAATTTCATTATCGATACAATCGCACATGGCACCTTCAATCTTCACACATCTTGTATAGTCTAATGCGTTTATATATGGTGGCGATGTAATTGCGAGATCAATATAAGGACTTTCAGTTCTAAAATTGGTCGCATCATCTCCAATCCATTTTATATTAGCAGGTGTAGCCACTTCTGTCATTTGTTTTATAGCATCAAGATGGGCCTTGTAGCTATAAACAAAAGAATCAATCACTCCTTTGTTTCCTTAGGATGTTTCCGCGATATATATGGCTTAAGAGATTGTCTTTCCATTAAAGAAACTGGTTTAATGCAATCAGCATAAGCAACCATCATAAAGGAAAGATATTTAGATGGAGTCAGTGTCTTTATGCAATTTTTTAGACTCAGTAGTTTTTTTAAGTCATTTTCCTTAAACCATCTTTCTATACCAGCTAATTTTGGAGTATAAGCAGGCTCAAAAGTACTCCAACTTCTCAAAATCTCTTCAAAGACATTATTCAATGAAGCAAAATCCTTTCGTTAAATATAGTAGAACTAACATTTGCTATAAGCCTGGCAAATGGATCCATTTCAACGCCAACAGGCATGTTGCCGCTAAGAATAGTTTCAACAGCAGTTGTACCCGATCCCATAAATGGGTCAAGTACGTTAAACCTTTTGTTCTTGTGTTGGGATAATATTGCCCTGGGAACAAGGAAAATGCTACGAGCAGGGTACCTGTTATATACACGGTTCCCGTATTCTGTTAACTTGCGGGTTGATGGAAATGCGATTTCTTCACCCCATGTTAACTGATATGGGTTATACCCACCTGTTCTGTCTATAGTTTCAATATCTATTTCCATTTCAATACAACCATACTTTCTCTAACATATTTCCAATCATCCTTCTCTATCAATTTTGTTTGTTGAGAAGAAGGCACAACCATACGATATATCTTAATATCAGAACATTCATAGCCCAAGGAAAGTGCGATATGGGCCAACAATAAATCCGTAGAGATAACGACACCTGAATATGTGGAATTCCCAACAACGAAACCAACAGTCGCTCCATGATTCAGATTGTTTGATAGTTCCTTCAAACACATTTTCAAGTCATGGAAGTATCCAGATATCATTGACGGGATACTATTGCTCCATAAGTCGCAATCTTCAAGTAATGGTGTGATGAGATCATCAACGATAGGGATGCTTTCGTTGTCTTTTCTCTTCCATCGATAGTGGACATGGCTTTTCAAAGACCTCTCGCGAAAAGACTGTTGGTCTTCTCTTGTGCAAAAGAAATCTCCCATCCATAATTCTATCAAATACACTTTACTATAATCAAAGCAATTTGCATACGGTGGTGATGTGATAACGACATCTGCTTTCTTTGGCAACTTATATGAGTCCAGGCAACTGCCCTCTATTATGTTGTTTTGATTCTTTCTCTGAGACTGTTGAATATCATCAACAATAAGTCTAAGTTTTTTTACCATCAGTTCTTTAAGGGCTGGAAAAGACGTCGGATTAGGTTCGTGAATTTTCCGTTTTACACCGTTACCATTTTTCCTATGGGTGGAAACTTTCTCAAGAATCGCCAAAAGGGAAAGGAGAAAGATATCATGTACTTTCTCGTTTGCTATGTCTTTTATGAAGTTCTTGGTCTGTATAATAGCAGAATACGTTTCCTTTGCAAAGTACCTTTTCACAGTTGGACTGATGTTGTAGTCATCGATGTCATTATAGGAAGCGAGTTCCTGAAATGTCGCTACAGTTTGCTCCAATTGTCTGATATCATTTTCTGCATACTCTCTATTTTTGACTTTCGATGCAAAATTTCCAAGCGGGCTAACATCTAAGGAATATGCTTCATAGCCATTAATGTTTGCTTCTAATACTGTTGTGCCAACTCCTCCGTATGGATCAAATACGATGTTTGATTTGGATGTCGAATACTCAGCTATAAAATCACGAACGAAAGAAGGGGAGAATCCTTCTTTGTAGGCATACCAACGGTGAATGGGACGCGTTAAAGCTTCCTCGAAATTTACGGGAGTGTGATAAGTGCTCACCTCATAACCATGGGGCGAGAATAACTTTTCCAGAGATTCATACGTTTCTCTAAGTTTAATCTTTATTTGATTACCCTTAAGAGGCGTATTGATGCTACTATTACTCATTATAAAAACATTCAGTAGGTTTTACACCTTACCTTTATTTGTTTGTCATTCATTCATTTGCCATCTCTGCCTTTTATATGGGGTAGACATAATGTACTCTAATCTGTTTTTTCGGGTACACGTTCATGATTTCTTTTTCCCTCAATGATGCTTCCAATAGCAGAGCTTGCCTTTTCCATATAAGCATTATATTCGCGAACAATCAGTTCCTTAATGTCAACCTCCAAGAAGTCTGCAATCTTTAACAGACTTGCAACGTCGGGCTGAGAGGAGTTGGTACACCATTTGGAAACGGTGGAGGGTTTTACACCCATCTGCTCCGCAAGCCACTTGTTAGTGCGTTTCTTCTCTGCCAACACGACTTTAATGCGATTTATTTCTTCCATGTCATTCGGTTTCATGGCACAAAGGTAGTGAAAATAAATCATTTTTACGAAAGATAATCGCTCAGAAAAAGCTTTACTCCCTTCTTTTTTTATATTTTTTTACGAGTTCTGCCAGATTTGAATAGTATTTGTGCCAATCCAATCGGCACAAATACCGGTCCGCGTAATTGTGCTACTTCAAATGGCACAATTTATTCGTCAATTTTGAAGATTTCCGTCAAATATGCCACTATTCTTCTTCCCCGTTGCCACTTGGAATTCTTGGAAGTCTTGAATTGCTCCTTCTCTATGTAACGAACGAGTCAACCCTTTGAGCTGGGTCATACTTGTACTCCTTCCCTGAAAAAAATCACAGATGGAACGGAGGAAGACGGCAAAAAGGCGTGTTGGGGTCAAGATGACCAGAGCGTATGAGCGCAGCCTTGATGTAAGCGGTCTCATACTCATGTTCCATGTCGTTGAGAGCTGTCCGTATTGATTCCTTCAATGCTTGTTTGTCATCGGTGATAAGAAGGTCATCAAGACTGCGTTCTTCTTGTAGAATGGTTCTTCGCCCATGCTTACCCTTTGTGTTGGCAAGTGCGTTCTTCATAGTCTGCTGCAATTCTGCTTCCTCGACCTCCTTAATCGTTTTAGTCCATTCTGCTTTCTTGTCACACCCATTGGTCACACTTGAATCCACAAGGCGTTCAATGACTGCCTTGATGCTTTCTCGCATATAGGATATTTGCCTGGCTCCAAGGCTTATCTTGTTTAGTGCCATCGCGCTTTTTGGAAGTCCGTGGTCAAAGCAGATGAAGTACAACGCACACATCAGCAGGGTGTTGTTGCCTGCAAGGATTTGATTGCGAAGTTTGTGGAAGATTTCTGGCAACGTGTATATGGCAGACAACATGACTCGCTTTGATATTGTTGCAAGCTCATCGGCAGAATGCCCTTTGCCAAAGGTGAAGACGGCCATCTGAATGAAAGACGGTAGTGACTCCCAGAACTCTTGTGCCGTTACGCAAGGGATATATAGATGTTCCTCGTCATCATCGCTCTGGTCTTTATCTACCAAACTAAATTCCCTTATCAGGATAAGGCCTCTTGGCTCATCAGGCGATGCATTATCGTCTTTTGCCTCCCCTGTAGCATCATCCCCTATCGTTTCAGCGTACATGCCAAATCTCAGATAGCCTTTTAGCCTCATTAGTTCGTCAATGACTTGACTGGCAACAGCAGCACTATCGTCTGCGGGAATAGATTCCTCCGAGTCGGATGTAAAAAGTTTCTGGCACTCAACAAGTACCGATGTCGGCACGAAGGATGTCGCCATTTTGAATATGCGCTCATAACAACTGAAATCGTTACGAGCAACCTTCATCATCTCCACAGAGAAACGTGAGTATTCTTCTGGGTGCTCCTGTTTCCATGAGTACACCTTATCCATGGCCTCTCTCATGGCGTTATTTGGGGGTTCTTTAATGGATTTCATCTGAACAGTATGATTTTTCGAACTAATTCTTTGCCAGCAGTTTGAGAAGCATGTCGGTCTTCTGTTGCTCCGTCATGCTCATGACATCTTCCTCTGTCACCTTTGGCTCCAAGTCTAAAAGCTTATTATTGTACTCGAACATGGTTTCCAACGGGAATTGTGCGATGTACCTTTCGGTAATGGACATTTCTGTCGCATGTCCCATACTCTGTGAGATATACCTTTCCTCTACTTGGGCGTGGGTTAGATTTGTTCCATAGGAATGTCTGCACCAAGTTCCAGATGGACGTATCTCCCAGTGTAACACATCATGGCAAATCTTAATGACACGGTCTTGCACATTCGAGTTTTCCTGAGAGATTCGCTTGCGTTTGTCGGCCTTATGTGTTGCGCCATTCAGAATCTCTGGAAAGACGAATCCGTTGAGCACGGATTCTGCCGCTATCTCATCAAGGACTTTCTGAAGTGGCTCTATAATGGGGATTGTTATTTCAACACCCCCCCCTCTGTGCTGTGTCTAGTTTTTACTCGTTTGAAATTGAACGCCTTTCTGCCACTATTGAAATAGAATTGCGAATACTTCAGTTCGCCCGCATCGGCCATATTGAAACCGTTGCACAAGTATTGAGCGAGGAACAATCCGAGTGAGTAATGGGCTTTCTCGGCATATCCCTTCTTCCATGTGTCAGGATAGCGTTTCTCGATGAACACTCGATAGAGCTCTGTCATCTGCTGGACATTCAGGTAACGATCTTTCCTTGTGTCACCGACAGGAATCGCCACGAGTTTCTTTTTCTTGACATTTGAAAAAGGATATTCTTGATTGGTGAGATAGCCAAGCGACACACATTCATTCCAAACAGCACGGCAGTTACGGAGATAAAGACCTCTTGTTGCCTCCCTTATTTTCCCTATTTCCTTGCCATTCTCGTCCAGTACACCATTTTGCATTCCGTTACTCCAGTATTCAATATCTTCTTTCCCTATCTTAAAACCAGTAATCGGTCTGTTCCAAAGAATCCTTTGGAAAGACTTCATGGCACATCGTAAGACTCGGCTGTGGTGTATTGCTCTCCGTTGTTGTTGGTTCGGAAGAAATTAATCCTGTCCTGCCACACGCTAAAGAAGGATGCCTCTTTGGAAGTGTCAACGCCGGTGATAGCTGTCTTTATCCTATCGAGCGTCAGACCATTTCCTAGACGCTCTGTCAGCTCCACTTGTGCCTCAAAGATGGCGTCGAATTCCAATTTCTTCTCATAAAGTTCCGAGCGTACGGCCTTGGCGCTGAGATTGCATACTCTGGAGAAATCCTCTTCCGTAAATTCGCCAGCGACATAGTTGTACCACGACCTTCTGCCTATGGTATAGCGCATAGCGACGGGAAATGTATTCCTGTCTTTCTTCGGATGACGCTTGTCAAGAATGAGTGCATAGGTGCAATTCCCGAATCGTGCGCTCTTGTAGGTTGTGTCTAATTTCTTTACCATACCTGTCAATAGTTTGGAGGTCTCAACTTCGCTTTTTACTCCATTTTAGGAAAACAATGGGAAAACAAATTTCCGATTTTTCTCTCAAATCCCCGTGTTTTCCAAGGTTTATCGGGAAAACAATGGGAAAACAGAGTCATTTTGATACGGGGTTTTTCGGAGTATCATAAACTCACCGCGAAGTTAGTAACTCTTTGGAAATCAGCAAAACTTTTGATATTAAAAAATCACAAAATATTATTCTGCTTTACTCATAATCTGGAGGTCCCTGGTTCAAGCCCAGGCTGGTCCACAAAGGGGTAAGAAGAGCTTTACACGATGCTGTAAAGCTCTTTTTCGTTATAAATCAAGTAATTACATCAGTAAGTTATTATGATTGTAACGGTTCATTTGTTGTAAAAATCCTCTATCTTCTCCTTAGCCCTAAATGCACACATCACGCTATTTTGAGCAAAATTTCAGCTAATTTATCCACTTATTGACCTCCTGTTGACCTATTGTTGACCCGAGGTTGACCTCAAAACAAGAGATTATGCTGACAATTAAAGCAGAAATTCAGAGAGACAAGTTAAGGAAAGATGGTAGTTACAATGTCCGCATCAGGTTTACGAAGGACCGTAAGGTAAAGCGTATTTCCACAAGTCTGTTTGCAACAAAAGCCGATTTAACTGACAGGTTTACTATCAAGGAAGATTCTCTTATCAAGCAGGAAGCAGACATACTTATCCTGAATTACCGTAAAATGTTTAACGAAATACACTTAGAAGCAGAGACACTTGATGTAAACGAGATTGTAGCCCGACTGAATAGCAGAGACAAAAGCGACAAACCAGTAGATTTCATCCAGTTCGCTAAGGAATGGATTGCCAATTCCACGTTAAAGGGAGCAGTCAACTACACCTCCGCACTTAACAGCCTCATCCGATTCAATAAAAGTGAGAAGCTGTACACGCATCAAATTACAAATGAATTCCTGCAAGAGTTTATGGCATTCTTACTCAATGAAAGTAAGGAACGAGCAGAACAATTGAAGAAGAAAGGCAAGCGTGTTCCCTCCACTCGCAGTACCTCCCTTTACTTAATGAGCATTCGTAGATTGTTTAAGGAGGCTGTAAAGCAATATAACAAGCCAGACCAAGGGCTAATCCGTATCAAGAATACCCCATTTGCTTATTTCCAAATCCCCAAACAGGAAGCAACACGAAAAAGAGCTATCACAGCAGAATTAATCCGTAAGATAGAGCAGTTACCGTATCAGACAGTTTATAAAGGCATACATCACACCAACCGCTTCAATCTCGCAAAGGATTGTTTTATCCTCTCATTTTGCATGATGGGAATAAACTCTGTGGATTTATTTAACGCAACCGAATATGATGGCAATACGCTTACTTACTATCGTACTAAGACGAGAGACAGGAGAATGGATAAAGCTAAGATGATAGTGACAGTTCCTAAGATATTGCATCCTTTATTTGAGAAGTACAAGGATACAACAGGCAAACGGATATTCAATTTCTACCAGAGTTATGTCAATGAGGGAGCCTTTAACAAAGCCATCAACAAGGGATTGAAAGAGATTGGTAGTATTCTTAAAATTGAGGATTTAGAATATTATGCTGCACGCCATTCGTGGGCTACCATTGCCCTTAATAAGGTTGGAGTAAGCAAATACGTGGTACACGAAGCCCTCAATCATATTGACGAATCTATGCGAGTAACCGATATTTATATTGAACGTGACTTCTCAAATGAGAATAAGGCAAATGCAAAAGTCGTAAAATACGTGTTCGGGAGATAATGTGACAGAATTTAACGAAAAATAGTTTTATACCCCTTGTTTAGAAAATGTCACCCAAAGAAAACTCCATCGGCTCTAATGCAGGTGGAGTCTTTTTATTACCTTTGCAGGGTATCAAAAGATAAAGGATATGACATTTGAGATTAATAAAAACAGAATATATTGCTGTTATAGCTGGAATGGACTGTTTACCACGTATCAATGAGGACGAAATTATAGATCCCTCATATATCGAACTGGCTCAAAAGGCAGCGACAGATCATTTTGCTAATAGATTTTCCAAGTTATTCAAGGATAATCAAGAAAAGTACGAATTATTCCTTGGAAATAATCATATTCAAAAAGCAACTATCGAAATGGCAACTTGACCCTATCAAATTCTGGTATCTACATTTGTTTATCGTCGATTATGCAACAGATGCGTTTAGAGGAGTTACCATATTTGAGGAACTAAGCACCAAGCAATATATTGAAAAACTTATCAAATCCTTAGAAAAAACAGATATAGAAAAATTTCTGTCTCGATATAAGGATTAATAAAGAGAAGCTTTGTCAACTCGAAATCCTTGGGTAGGTGTAGCCTTACTTTCTGCCCTAAAACAAGATTTCCCATTTGACTGGGTAAATAATAATACGTTTGTTTCTAAAGATATCAAGGAGGATATAGAACGCTACACAACTGCAAGAATGAAATTTTCCACAGAATTATACAGCCACTTCTTTGATCAATATCTTCACAAATCACAACGAGGTAGAAAGTCCTTTATAGGTAAATTCCTTTACTTGGCTGATTTGACAAGGGATGAACGTTATTGGTATGGATGTAAACCAACATTAGCGAAATTCTGTAAGAAATACGAAATTGCCCAATATCAAAAGATTATGGTTGATGGAGTAGAACATATTGCCATACCATTTGATGTGGGAAAGGATTTATCAGACCACATAAAGAAATGTACCATGATTCCTCAAGTACGCCATTCATTCTACTTTTCTCCAGTTGACGAGTAAGTAACTATCATTCATTATTTTAGGTTTTAGGGAATTTTCCATTGTAAAAAGTTCCCTAAAACCCTCAAGCCTTCTTTACTTTCTTTCTCCTTAATTTCCCTTTACCTTTGCATCGCAATCACGAGACAAGCGCGCTGTCTAAGTGATTGTGAGGTAACAGGTTCACCTCTGATGTAAGAACCTTAAAGACAAAGAAGATGAATAACAAAACTTTAGACCTAAGAATAGATAACGCAGAGACATCTGCAAGTACAGTAACTCAAAACAAAGAAAGCATGAGTAAAGAAACATTCACATTACCGACTTCACAGAAAGCACAAAAACCAGTATGACAACATTGGAGCTTACAACCAACTGCAAGCAATGATGAAAAGCAGGACAGAAATTATCTGTCAAGTTCTACACAGGGAAGGACAACAAGCCATGTGCTTGGATTGAGAGTAAGCAAGTGACAGGATTTAGGTACGAAGTCAAAGACACAAGTTTTAAAGGTTTGATGAACTACCTCATATCAGGTGAGGTTGCTGATTTTGACACTTCACCTATGGAAGTTCAGCCTTTGAAAGAGGAAACCAATTATGCGCTCTTAGTGCTGAAGCTTGATGCTGGAAGAACACTGGGGCATCCAGTTCACACCTCTTTTTAGAGAAAGATCTAATTATATAACCGCCCAAAAGGTGTTGAGGAAAGGAACAATATACTTCCGAATCCCAAGAACTGATGAGAATGTAGAGCTACTAAGAGATTACGATGTAACTATCTAAATAATAACAGGAAGAGGGGGGAAGCTCCCTCCTCCATAAAAACAAGAAATTATGAAACAAGAAATTACTATTTCTATGAGCTATGGCAAGGTACAACATCTTTCAGAAGTCCTACCACTGATTCCAACTAACACAATCCTTTGCAAGACACTTACTGGCATAGGAGCAACTTACGGAGAAATTCGGTCCGCCAGAAACTCTATTATTATAGAGCCGAATAGACCTGTTATTTATGGGAAATGTCTCGATCCCAAACATAGAGATGACAATCTGTTAGGTGTGTACGAAGGAGTTTATACCAAAGATGTAGTTAATTACATTCTTCAATCTCAAAACATGAACAAAAATAAAAAAATATTGACTACTCCCGAGAGTTTCTATAAGGTACAAAAAGCATTTGAACAGGTGGGGATAGACATTCGGACAGACGGTTATTTCCTATTGTTCGATGAGTGCCAGAAGATTGTTAAAGACTGTGGCTATCGTAAAAACATATCACTGCCAATGGATTTCTTCTTTGAGTGTCAAGACAAAGCTATGGTTTCTGCTACACCTCCATCAGAGTTTGCAGACTCACGGTTTGAGAATTTTGATATTCTCATCATCCATCCCGACTTCAACTACAAAAAAACGATAACGGTTTGTACCACCAACAATGTACTGGAGAGAACACGGCAGTTGTTACTACAACTGGACGAGCGACCAGTTTTCTTTTTCGTAAACTCCACGGATATTATCCTTGCTATGATGGAACAACTTGGATTAAGGGATCAATCAGCGGTGTTCTGTTCTGCCGACAGTGTGGATAAACTGAAATCACAGAAGTTTAGCAACGCACACGAAAACTGGGAGAAGAAATACATGGAAAAATACAACTGGATGACAAGCCGTTTACAATGCTATGGATATTGAGTTGAATGAAAATCCAAATGTTGTTATGATTACCGATTGTTACACCGCTGATTACACAATGATAGACCCTTATATGGATGCCATTCAGATAATAGGAAGATTCCGTAATGGAACAAGTAACATCTACCATATAAGTAACTTTGATGAGAGAATCCCAGTAAGAGACAAGAGAGACATCATCACATGGTATCAGTGTAATAAAGAAATATATAAGCAAATAGAAACGCTTAAGAACATCCAAACTGACCCAAATTGTAGGGCTGCTTACAATGATACAATGGGAGTCTTACTTTACAACAGATTTCTTGACGATTACGGTAAAGAGGATGCTTTCAAGATAGACAACTATATCCACGAAGAATTGGTAAGGGTGATGTACCATGATTATACACGTCTCTATCAAGGATATAATGAATGTGGATATTTTGAAAGTAACCACTCAAACATAACTTATAGATATGGTGATTATGATCGATTGAAAATTACAAATAATACTTTACCTATCAAAAGATATGCGGAAACGAATTGTAGACCAGTTGGAAGCTTCTAACAGGAGAAGAGACAGAAATGGCAATGCAATATCGAGATGAACTTCGTCACATAGATTCTTTCATAGTAAAAGCATGGGAGGCGTTAGGGAAACAGACGATTGAGGAACTTAATTATAATTCTAAATCAATTAGGAGAAGATAATACTTACCTTACATGAGAAAAAAAGGCTAAATCTTCAGATGTAATTAGAATGATCTATAATTCGTTTAGTTCAAGGCATTGGTATGCTTCTTCTTTTATAAAGCAAGAGCTAAAGCGAATTCACAATTTATTAGGAGTTCCCAAGAGTAAAGCTATCACTGCAAAAGATATTTGTCAATACTTCGAAGTTACAGAGAAACGGAAAGCTAAAGAAAGAGGTTATTACCTCATCAGTCCAAAAATTTACTACAGAATGAAAACTATTAGATTAAGATTACTCTTTATAAAGAAACTATCATCCAAATACAATGTGCTCCCTCATATTAAGGATGGATAGAATCACATTGAACAAGAAGAGATTATTACAAAGATTATGGTAGAGCATATTATAGGTTCTGAAACATCTGAATTTACAGAATCTGCCAGAGAATACAACTCAAAAAGGTTAACATAGAAAATAGGTGATAAAATGTCTAAAAGTGTACAAAGAGATTAGTAAAGTCAAGATAAGGAGAAATACACAGAGGTAGTTCAAAAAGGCGTAAGTAGCCAACAAGTGAACAGATATAGATCAGAATCAAAAAGGACTTTTATGATCTTGCAAACCAAGTTCGTTACTAAATCTATATATAGCTAACAAACGAAAACACCCCTCCTTATCCTCTAAAATATAGATGCTGCAATAAAGGGGATATCCCACTATATACGCCATCCTAAAATACCTCCCCATCAATCGCTAAGTTCTTCCCTATAATCGAAATACGAGAGAATTATTCACCAGTCAATTCTAATGAGAAGATACGCACAAGGGCATACCCACTTTGTATCCCCTCCACACAATACAAAGGGAAAAGAAAAATAGCAGAGGTCTCTACAGTGAAAAATAGGCTATGAATAAACCTCTATATAATCTTAGGGGATTTAGATGTGTAACAGGCTGGAAGTTGGAGTAATCCGCTTTCGGTCTGTTCTCATTTATACCTATTTTCAATCAATATTCACTTAATCATTTACAGTTATGAACAACGTAACATTAATGCCTGCTGTTGTGGCACAGAACAACAGAAACTTTGATTTCAGTAACATTGAAGATGCTGTAATCGTTGATGAAACATCAACTATCAACAGTAGTGTTTCTTTCCTTGAAGCCAATACCAATGCTATCTCACTTGATGAACTTGTCAGTACATGTGTCGTCCCAACTTGGGGTAATCAAGAATTGACCATTGCACATCAAGACTTTATTAACTGTGTACATGATGCTGCCAAAGACTTCTATCATGGCGAGCAGATAAATAAACCTGCTATCCGTGTTTCTCATATAGTAAGAGGTAGAACACCGAACGCATTAGGCAAGAAAGCATCTGAGCTTTTAGAATGTGAAAAGACACAGTTCTATCAGCGTATGGCGTTTGCTTTTACTATCCCAACGATTTATGAAACCTTGAATGGTCAGAAGCTTGAACTTTGTGTGGGTGGAGTGCGTAATTACAACGACCTCAACCTTTATAGGGCAAGTAAAGGTGTAGAGAAGTTCTCTATTTTTGTAGGCTGGAGAGTAAACGTGTGCAGCAACCAAGTGCTAACAGGTGATGGTGTAAAACTTTCTATCGAGGTAATGAGCATTCGTGATTTATATAAGAATGTGATGGAGTTACTCTATCAATTTAATCCAGCTAAGGATATACACTTAATGCAGACTCTCTCAAGTACTTCTCTCACAGAAACACAGTTTGCACAGATAATAGGCAGAATGAGAATGTACCAAGCCTTACCGCAAGGTTATACCAAACAGATACCACGTCTATTAATTACAGACAGTCAAATCAACAATGTGTGTCGTGGCTATTACAGTAATTCTGATTTCGGAGCAAAGGATGATACTCTCTCCATGTGGGATTTTCATAATTTGCTTACAGAATCGAATAAGGGTAGCTACATTGATACTTATTTGCAGAGAGCCGTAAATGCAACTGATGTTGCTGTAGGCATTAACAATGCTCTGCATGGTGATGAGAAATATAAATGGTTCATTGGATAAGTGGGCTATTGATTGAGAGCGAGGAGGCATCCATTTGGGTGTCTCCTCATTTTATTTACAAACGTTTTAACACATAATAATTATGGATATGGATTTCAAAGTAGCAGAAATAACACTGCAATACAAACCGACCTGCAAGAAACAAAGCAAGGTTTTTGGTTCAGAAGAAGCATATAATATCTTACTTCCTACTTTCAAAGAGGGAACAATAGAGTACAGGGAATATGCTAAGGTGCTATATCTCAACCAAGCAAATGAGGTTATTGCCTATAACACGATTTCAGAGGGAGGACTGACAGAAACTGCCGTTGACCTGAGAATAATACTACAAGGGGCATTACTGACCAATGCAACGCAAATAATATTTGCTCACAACCATCCAACTGGTAACTTAAAGCCCAGCCCACAGGATGATATGCTTACAAGAGAACTACAGAAGGCTTGTCAGATTATGAGGATACGGTTTACTGACCATATAATCATGTCAGTAGATAGCTATTACAGTTATCGTGAAGAAGGGAGGATATTGTGATGGAAACTAATTATGTCGTAATCCTTGATTTCAGTACAGCAACTGTAATTAAGATACATCTATCGAAAGAGCAGATTGAAGAATCCTACAAATATAATGACTTTGAAGAATATCTCTTTACACTTGAACCGAAATACGGCTTTCAAGTAAAAGACTGCTGTTGGATGACGTGTGAGACATTAAAAGAGGAAAACTACCTCTGATTATATTCACTAATAGACAAAGTGAATGTTATTCTGATAATCAACCACTTAATAAAGAGACTGTCAGAATAATGTTCACTTTCCTTATAAACCCAATATAAAAGAATATTATTATGAGTTTGAAATATAGCAACACAACGGCAGACTATCTTGAATGGTCAGAAGCCATGAACTTAATACGTAGGCTGACAAGAGACAAGAACTATAAGATTTCGCTTCTTATAGCGATTGGTTGTTTTACAGGATTAAGAATATCTGATATTCTAACCTTACGATGGAAGCAGATACTTGGTGTTTCAGAGTTTACCATAACCGAACGTAAGACAGGTAAGCAGCGAACTATACGCCTTAACAAAGAACTGCAATTGCATATTAAAGACTGTTACGAGCATATCAATCCTCTTAGCATCGCAGCTCCTGTCCTTGTTAGTCAGAAAGGTACAGTTTTCACCGTGCAACGCATCAACGTAATACTCAAGGAACTCAAACAGAGGTACAAACTGAAAATAAAACATTTCAGCTGTCATAGTTTGAGAAAGACATTTGGAAGACAAGTTTATAACATAAATAGTGACAATGCAGAACTGGCACTAATCAAGCTAATGGAACTTTTTCAACCATTCATCTGTAGCTATTACCAAACGCTATCTTGGATTACGTAAGGAAGAAATCTTGAAACCTACGACTGTCTTACATTCTAAGCAATGACATTTTTCAGAGAAAAATTCTTTTATACACCCCATACTAAAAATGTCATCACATGCTGAATAACAAACAAGACCCCATAAAATAGAAAAATCACTCTGTCATACAAACTTTTTGCAAGAAAGAAACATTTAATAAGAAAATTTATCTATCTTTGCAGTGGACTTTCAGTACATCTGTGTGCAGATGTGCGTTACAAAGAGTTCAACTTTTAAAAAGAGCGTTTGCTTTAATTATCCTTCCTCTGAAACGTGGAAAATTTCAATACTGCAAGGATGATGACAGCAAGGCTCACGCTTGGGATTATTGTACCCTTACCAATGGGGATAATATACCTCAATGCGTGGGCTATTGTTGATTATCTGCAGTAGGTACTTTCCACGACCACAGAGGGGATAACAGCAATAGTTCCCACGCTTTTTCCATTTACCTAAATAATAACCGCTTACTTCTGGGAAACAGTGAGCACAAGATACAAAATTATGAATTGGTTGACTACCATTATTTTTGTAGCTATCATTGCAAAGTATCTTAGGTGCACTAAACTCCAAGGATAAAGAAAAAGAGAAGAATTCCTTTCTGGGCTCTTGCTGGAGGAATGAGCTGTGGTTATGTTATTTTCGAAATATTTTTAGTCGTAGGTGGATTGATTCTTTTATTTAAACTCTTCGGCTTTTTATTTGGATAAATAAATACAACAATTTCCTGCTATGAAAAAAGGGATATTTAACTTACTATCTATGAGTATATTATTCTTTGCCAACCAAGGGTATGCTCAACAGAATAATTCACATTTACAAGCTAAATCCACCTTACAAAATCATGTCAGTTCCATTTTAAAAGAGAATATCAAAAAGATAGATGCTATTAATGGACAGATAATAATAATGGATTGTAAGTCTGGAGAGATTAAGGCAATGGTAAACTTGATGAATACTAAATCAGGAATCAAGCCAGCAATAAGACAATTGTCAGAACCAACTGCCTTAATGCGTACAGTTTCATTATTAGCAGTATTGGAACAAGGTAAGGTAAACCTGAATGACAGTATTGATACTAAAGCAGGAATGCTTGATATAAACGGCTATCTGCTAAAAGATTACAACTGGCTTAGAGGAGGAAATGGAAAGACAAGCGTACAGCAAGGCTTTTTATTATCATCAAACATCGCTACATACTTAACAGTTAAGCAAGCATTTGGCAAGGAGTATAACAGGTTCTATAAAGCCATTACCAATATGGGCTATGGTTTACCACAAGATGGTATAGAAGCAACCTCATCCATCCCTGACAATGATATTTCTCTTGCCAAGTTCGTAAATGGAAAGAATCAGCAGATATCGCCTTTACAAATACTTACATTTTATAATGCTATAGCCAATAATGGTAAGATGGTAAAGCCCACTTTTCATAAGAGGGATACTACCATTATAAAGAACAGCTTGCGAGTAAAGAAAACATTGCCATCATTCAGCAATTACTTGTGCAGAAAGTAAAAGATGGTCTTGCTCATCAAGCACACTCTAATAAAGTGAGCATCGCAGGTGAACAAGGAGCTGTCGCTGCAAAAAGACGATAGAGATAACACAGTTTACTGCTTACAGTTCTGTGGCTACTATCCATCAGACAATCCACAATACAGCATCATCGTTTCTTTGAATAAGAAAGGATTACCTGCAAGTGGTGGAATGGCAGGAGAAATAACAAAACAAATAGTAGAAACAAACAACTTTTTTTGATAGTATGAATATCTATTTAATAAACCCTAAGTGGATTGATTCCACTAAATTTCATAGTTTTCTTGAGATATTAAAGGTAAAAACAATAATCAGTTTTATAAACGAGGAAGATTGCACTAAAAAAATTTACTGCCCAAATATACAGCAATAAAAGTTCTTGATTTCGCTAAGACTCCATTAAGGATGTATGGTAATAACTTTGAGTATAACAAAAAAATAGTTGATGAGTTCTTACAGCAGGCTGTATATGAGTTTATTAGCCCATTCTCCCAATTAGCGAAAGATACTAAAGGGAAGATTTCAATATGCAAAGTAAACGATGCATATAAGCAAAGCACATTTAATAACCCTATCTACAATATTGAAAAAAACTTAATGATCCTAATATGTTGATTCTTTATAATAGTTATAAAAATGAGCATCCTTTGTATCGTGCTGTAGCAAGATTCAAAAAGATATGCTTTTAGCATACTTGACAAATATTGTCCACAATTTGATTATAAACATAGAATCGCATTCGTCAGTTTTGATGAGTTCTTATTTTTCTAATAGTGTATTCTCTAATAGTGTAAGAAATTCAGATTATTTCTTCAGGACAAAGTATTATTCTATATATTCAGCAAATAAAATAGATGATTTATTCTGTCCAATGCTTGTTTATCTAAATCTGAAGGCAAATCAAACCCACTATAAAGAACAAACACTACAAGAACTTTTCTTGCGGGATGGTGCGAAACGAGCTATGGAGAAATTTGTTATTGAAAGCCGTGATGCAGAATTACTAAGCAAAAAGTTGTAGTTATGATTGCGATGATTCTAACGATTGGGGACAAGAGGGTGAGTTAGAATATATATATGAGAATGGCGGAGATTGGATATTAGATTGACAAATAATATAAAATATATGAAAAAGATAGAAACGCAAGAAGGTGTTTACATCATTCAAGAGAGGGAACACTATGGCATTATCAACGAAAATAATACCATAATAATTCCTTGCATATATGAGTCTATAGAATATATTCCTACTGACAACATATATCTTATAAGATTAAATAAAAAGTATGGTGTTCTGAATACCAATTTTAAGACTATAGTTCCACCTGTTTACTCTGGATTATACCTATGGGGGAAAAAGTTTATTGCAATCATTGCTGATGGACTTTCTGAAAACTTCAACTGGCTTTTGGATTTATCAAAAAAAGAAAAAAAGTCACAACGCTTTTTATAATCCTAAATATTCACTGTTAGATAAAGATGGACAAGAAATCTTCCATCCACGCTATGACGCAATTACACCTGTTGACGAATCATTTGCTACAGTAACACTTGGAGATTATATTGGCTTGATAAATAGTTGTGGAATAGAAATTATCCCTCCTATATATGATATGGAGAAAGATTCTATGATAGAAAAAATAGCAAATGGAATCGAAGAACTAAAGGGTCGAATTCATAATAAAAGCAATAGATATTATCGCTGGGAACTTACCGATGGAAAAAAATAAGAGAAAAGAGAATATTTTGTTTTTTTCCCAAGGGAATACTTTTATACGTCATGGATGAAGAAGGCACTGTTTTTGGTAGTCAACAATACTTAATCATCCCAAGGTTTGATAAGACTGATAGTATTTGTAATAAAGACATCATAAATTTGTTAAGTAACAATGATACAGAAAAAATACGCAAACAGGATTTTGATTTTAGCAACATAGAACTATTCCGATAAGGATGTCCCAATTAAGAGGGTTATTTGCACCATTTGAGCAATCATTTGGTGCTTTTTATTTTATTCTCTTGCAACTCTCAAAAGAAAAGATTATATTTGCAATATAAACGAAAAAAAAGGAGGACAAGTAATGAGTACGAATAACACCACAACAAGCACATCCTCTTTGGAAATCTCAAAGTGGTATCTTGCTTTAACTCACTCATGAAGAGCTCATAACCTACAAATATGTACTTGAAGCCAATAAGCAACAGCGTGTCAAAAAAATATGATAATGTTGATAAATTATTTGCTTCCTTATAATGGAATATAGGTTTAACACAATTCTAGTTTTGCCAACCTATTATTTCAACATAAAAGGAAATAAGGTAACACAAATATTGTTGGGAATGTTTTAATATAAACCTTTAGAGAAAAATGTCTAAGCAAAGAGTTTCAATTACAGATAATAGTATCAAAAAATGGAGTGACGAATGATGCTAAAAAAAGCTATATGTGAATTTATATGGAATGGTTTTGATGCAAAAAGCTATTCATATTAATATTGAATACCAATCCACCGAATTAGGTGCAATAACTCATCTCTATATAATAGATGATGGCGAAGGAATAAATCGCAGTCAACTGAATGAGACATTTGGAAAATATCAAGACTCAATTAAAAAGCGTTCTTTCCAATGGAGTTCACAAGTAAAAGGACATAAAGGAAAGGGAAGATATGCTTTCAACTGTTTTGCAACTCGTGCTGATTGGACAAGTATTTATAGTGATGGTAAGAATTTGATTAAACACACAATATCAATCAATGCTGGAGACAATCATCATTTTAATGATCATAGCGACTCAGATAAAAAAATTATATTGTTCATAATGAAAAAAACAGGAACCATTGTTTCATTTGCAAATGTTTCATTAAACCAATCCTTTTTGAGTCAAAAGAATTTGTTGATTATCTAAAAAAAGAATATGCCGTTTTCCTAAAATTGAATGGAAACAAAGGTAAATCTATCATCATAAACGGTAAAGAATTAGATTATAATACAATTATTGCAGATACGGATAATAAGGAAATACAAATTAAGGATGAAAACAAATAATAAAAACTATCATTTTGAATTAACTTTTATACGTTGGAAAGAAAAAAATAAAAAGAGAATTATAGTTATTATTTTTCTAGATAATGGGCAGATTGAGCGCTTCGAAAAAAACAACATCCCTTAATAGAAAAAGATGTTGGTTTTCATCATAGTGTCTATATAATTTCATCGTATTTTGATGAATTTCATCCAACTTCGAGAAAAAGCCAAGATATAGATGAGGAATACTCACAACAGGAAATTACCTTTGATGAAACAAAATTTTCTAAGTCAGAAAAAGATAAAGTTTTTAAGCAGTTAATTAAAATAGCTGGTGTTTGGCTAAATGAAAAACAGAAAGAATATATTTCGTTAGTAGCAGGTGAGGAACTATGGCATAGATTTGAAAAAGAAAGGGATTGTTGCTTATCCAAAAATGAATATGAGCTTCCTCTCTATTTAGAATTAAAGAATACGGTAACAGGAATTTACTCTGTCCAACCAAAAATATTCGAAAATATTAGAGAGAAGCCAGCTAAAACACTGGTAGGCTGTTTAAAACTATTGTTACAGACAGATAAACGCGAAGATTTGATTTCTATAATAGATAGTGTTGTTAAAATGTCCGATGATGAGCGACATAAGTTAGCAGGTATTCTCAAAGTAACAGAGTTGTCGCATATTACTAGTACAATTGGACTCTTAGAAGATCGATTAAAAACAGTGTCTGCATTAAAAGCTATGCTTTTTGACAAAACACTAAAGGCTTACGAAGTTGAAGATATTCAAAAGATAGTTTCGAGTGCTTTCTGGTTATTCGGTGAACAATACAATATAGTTACGGAAGCAGAACCAGATTTTCAGCAGGCTTTAGAGGCATACTTAAAAGCATTACACAATACTACAACTGGCGTTGGAAAAAGTAAAGTTAGTGTGGATAAAATGCGTAGTCCAGATGTAAATAAAGAAATGGATATATTTGCTTTCCGCCAAACAAGAAACAGTAATACGGTAGAGAATATCATTATAGAATTGAAGAGACCATCTGTAAAACTAGGGGAGCTTGAATTGAGCCAAATAAAAACTTATATGAGGACTATATATCAAGAGCCACAGTTTTGTTCTGCAAGTGCAAAATGGACGTTCATTCTCGTAGGAAATGAATTAGATAATAGCGGAAGCATTGAAACAGAATACGATTCTAACAAGACATGGGGGAAGAGGGATTTAGTTTTACATGTTGATAAAAACTCTCAAAGATATGAGATTTTCGTTAAAACATGGAGCACTATTTTCGATGACTTTGAAATAAGACATGATTTTCTATTAAGCAGGTTAAATTTTCGACGTCAGGAACTATCTGCACAATATTCTAATAAAGAAGATTTGCACAATATCGTAGATTCTGCCAAGGAGAAATAAAAAGACAACGTCCTATGAATAAAATCATTTTGTGCTATTTCGTTAATGACATTTTCACTCACAAAATTCTTATATATACCCAAATGTAAAAATGTCACCCCAAACAAGAAATTCTGACTTTAAGTACACTTTTTACTCGATTTTTTTCTGAAAAGTGCGAAGCTACTTGGATTTACAGAATAAGATACCTATATTTGTTTTAAATATTCAAGTAATCCCAACGATATAAAGGAAATCCGGAGGTGCAGCAATGTACCTCTTTATTTATTGCTTGAAGTGTCGAATTTTTATTTATAAGCCACTACAGATAAAATTGAAGTACAGATATACCTAATGAAAGAAAAACACATTACCAATGAGAGCCGTATGGGAATTGCCAATGAGAGCAATAGATACTACTAATAAAAAAACTATTACTCATACAGCTCAAATCTTTTAGATTTTCGCTTATCTAAACTTATTGATTTAACAATGGGACATGATTATAAAAGTAACAACAGGAGAACAATTTGAAACCCGAAAAGAAGCCAAAGAACGTGTTGGAGGTAAATGGGCATTTGAGAGATTAGTAAAAAACGGAGAGATAAGATTTATAAAGGATGGTAATAACATAGCAAGCGATGGATTACACTACCCTAAGCAAGGAAATCGGAGCTTGTCTTAATCCACTGCAAGCATACATATACTTGGGATTATGCCTACATACAGATTTTAAGAATGATATTTCAAACATTAACCAAGATACGTTGGCAAAGTTCCTACAATGTGATGTCGGTACTATACAAAGAGCCTTACGAGTGTTCCAAGAGAACAACTTGCTTACCATTCATCAAGACAGATATGGCTGGAGAGAGAAGAACAGATATAAGCTAATTAGAACTAACTGGTTTGGCGTTAAAAGAAAGATACTGGAAGAAAACATAACAAGAGAACAGATAGGCTTTCTCTTATTGTTGAAAAGTCTTTGCTACAACCACTGTAATTACACTGATTACTATGGCAAGGACTTACAGGAAATAATGACTCTTAAACGGAGCATGATTGACAATTATTTGAGGGCATTAGAAGCCAGACAATATATCAAGAGAGATAAGAAGAAGAAACGGATAACAATACTCCGAGATGATTTATTCCTAACAACAAAAGAATCAGAGAAAGAGAAAATTATGAGGTTCATCCGGCATTTCGAGTGATACGGCAGTCATGCAGTGCATAGAGTCTTAGTGTAAAGTACCTCTCATCCCTAAATCCATACGCATTTCGTTTCATTACTTTAATCTTGTTATTGATGCCTTCGACTTTTCCTGTTGATAGATGGCAATCGTACCATGCAAGGATTCCTTTCTTATAGGTTTTCATAGTAACAGCCATTTCTGTAGTTGGGCTATCTTACTTTGTTCAGCCTGCCTTATCCAGTCATCAAGCACTTTTTCTGCCATATCTTTCGTGGGTTGCGACCATATCTGACGTAGTTGTTCCTTCAAATAGTATGCTTTTTGACAATGGCTCATTCATAGCTAAAAGCATTCTCAAGCCTTGTCTTGTGCTGTTTATCAAAGATGTCCGCACCATTGCCGAGTAGCAGATACCTTGTTCCTTTGAGTACTTTTACGCTTATTTATATCTTTCTCCATACTATAAACTTTACGTCTGATATCGTCAAGTTTCTCGTTCATTAACTTCACTACATGGAAATGATCAAACACATGTACTGCATCGGGACAGTTCTCCATAACAGAGGCTATGAAAGCCGTAGACAGGTCTGTTGCCACATGTTTTATCTTTATATTCTTACGTTTGACTTTCCGCCAGAATTTCTTCAGAGCTTTCGTACCCTTTCCTTCGCCAACATAGATTACCCTGCCACTGTCCAAATCCACGACTATTGTCTTATAGACATGTCCTTTCTTAACAGCAAACTCATCTATACCAATATTCTCTACACCATCTAAAGATGGAGGGCTATAATGACGCTCAAGGTAAGAGGAGTGTATTTCCTTTATCGTATCCCATGATACACCCAGATGATTCGATACATCCTGAAGCGTCATACCACGAAGTAAATCTACTACATACTTGGCAAAAGCGATGAGTATAGCTGCGACTGCCGGTAGCAAAGGGAATATTCTCCTGCTGGTCGAAATCACATTCCTTACATTTATAGCGTTGCACCTTCATGCGGATAGTTACTCGCTTACCACCTATGGGAAGTCCAACAAAGTCCCGCAGGCGATACCCGTTTTTTTCACAACAGAGCGAGATCCACAACAAGGGCAACATCTTATTCGCTCTTTTTGCTTGTACATGCAAAAATAATTCTATTACCTTTGTATTCTTCACAAGTGCATTCGTGGGTGTAAAGACCCCAAGCATGATATAGGAAACTGCTGTTCATCTTTGTACATTTGTTTGTGCTTATTCAAATATACAATATTTACAGCGGTTTCTTTTTTATTTTATCTATTTTATCACTCCAAATTCCTGAAGAACCAATTATGAAACTATGCCCAGAGGTTATGGGTGATAATGATTACATTGATGAATATGAACAATACCATTTTGTAGACTAAAATCAGGAAAGCCTTGCACCATATTTATAAGACAGGAGAAAGGGCTACTAACAAAGATATAAAAGCTACCCTACAAACAATTTACACTAAGTTTGGTTGTAAAAGAAAGGCTAAAGGAACACAGATTACTGAATATGGCTTTGCCACGCAAAGATGTAAAATCCCTACAGATAAGGGAAGAAAAGATGGAATGATATTATTTACTATATGACTTACAAAAAAATGATAACAAAGGAATATTTATAGGCACTTGTCAACAAAAGCCCAAAAGCCTTGTTGATATATTAAAGATACTGAGAAAGAAACAGAATAAAACTAACATAGAAGAGCTTACTACTTTATTAGATAAATACGGCATAGCTTATCATACTCTTCCCATTAGACTGATACAAGAGAAAATTCCCTTAAAAGACATACTTGTAGAAAACAGTACTTATCAATCTTCCAAACTAAAGAAGAGGCTGATTGAAGAGGGTATCAAAAAGGAACATTGCGAAATATGCGGACAAGGTAACACATGGAATGACAAACTACTTGTCTTGCAATTAGACCATATCAATGGCATACACACAGATAACCGATTGGAGAACCTGCGCATTGTCTGTCCAAACTGTCACACACAAACAGATACGTTCTGTACTCGAAAACTTAAACAACACAACTACTGTAAAGACTGTGGAAAAGAGATTAGTCCTAAATCTACTTGGTGTCCCGAATGTGCATTGAAACATAACCGTGTACACAAGGTCTCACCCTCTGATAAGCCCTCTAAAGAAGAGTTACTACAGCTAATAAAAGAGAAACCATTTACTGAAATCGGTAGACTGTACGGAGTAACAGACAATGCTATCCGTAAATGGTGTAAAAAGATGGGACTACCCTCCACGAAAAGAGAGTTAAACGCATTATATAAGAAAAACACAGATAGAGGATAAACAGCAATACCTCCTATTTCAAAGTGTGAGATTATTTTCACACAACTGACCTAAATATGTTAGTTAATCACAGTATTATTCAAGATATTTTTGTAACTTTGTGATACGATAGAGCGTTGACCTATAGTTGACCTCTTATCTGCACAGAGTTCATTAACAAGCTGATAAATAAGCTCATATATAGTTTGTGTGGCGAGACTCATAATCTGGAGGTCCCTGGTTCAAGCCCAGGCTGGTCCACAAAGGGAATTAAGGAGTTACAGCAGTGTAACTCCTTTTTGTTTTTAGCCCATGTTTATTGGGATAAACATTCTAAGAATGATATACTATTAGTATAAAATAGATTTATACTGAAAGAATACTACCCTATAAGCATTCTCCATATAAGTTTGCAATTAATGCCTTGCTGTATCTTTTATAATAATGATTAGGAATTCTTCTTATCATTTACTACTGATGTGTTAATGCTTAGCACGTGTGGTGCTATTGGTAAGCACCAATCGTGTTAGGCACTAATAAGATCACAATCTATTACTAAAAGGAAAGTAACATATTGTTAAAAAAAGGCTCTTTTACCAAAGGAAATAAATATAAAAGTAATAAAAAGAACCGCTCTTTTCCTTTACCAAACATCTGAATAACTGCTGCTTATAGGCTACTACCATTGACAATATAAGAAAAAGATGTTAAATATATAAGATAAAAATAGTGTTAATTCAAATATTATTTATAATTTTGCAAAAATATAGAATTAAAAGGTAAAAGATTGAGTTAGATAGAGAGGACAAGGTACTGATTCAGGTTTAATTTAGAACTAAGGTCATAAAAAAACAAAACTACTCTTCTAATCTTATTTTTAATAGCCCACATAATTGCGGGCAAAATACATTTTGTCAAAAATGAGAACTATAGAAACCAAAAACAAAACTATTTTAGACCGACTATGTCAGTTTGTAGTATCGTTGAAGAAAGCTTTATTTTAGTAGCAAGTCCTAATGTTCGCCCTGGTGGTGACAATGGTGGAAATGTCCAAGTTATAGACTTAATACCAGATGTTGGTGACAACGATGACGAGTTGGTTGGATAATTAAATTTTGTTAGATAAATAGATAAGGTAAAAGATAAAACTAAAGAATAATGAAGAAGACATTTTTCTATCAAGCACTCTCAGCTTTGTTCGTAGGCGGTATGGCTTTCTCTGCTGTATCTTGTGCGGATGACGAGTTGGGTGAGAACACTAACAATGGCGACACAGAAGCTGTTGTTCGCTTTGACGTAAGCGATTCACAGGAAGACGCACAGACTCGTGGTGCGTTGACACGTGGTGCAATTACTCCAGGTTTGACAGACAAGGACCTTGATGGTCAGAAGTTAGCCGTACAGAGTTCAGAGAATCTCGACGTATGTCTGATTGAAACAACCATCGAAGGTGTTAACCCTGTAAAACTCGAACCGGGTACACGTGCGAATATCGTTACAACACAAAAGCTTACCGACTTCTCATCAACTGGTGTTCGTGGTACTGCAGCAAATGCTATTAACAAAGAGTGGTTCAACGAGGAGAAGACAAGTAGAGAAGGTATACTCCATAATACAAGATCTTGGTCATGGTTGCAACCTCACGGCCGTTTCTATGCTGTTTACCCAGAGAGTACTAACGGCAGTAATGGTATTAAGTTTACTAAGCCAAACGGAACAGCTGCACCAAGTCTTGAGTTTACTGTAAATCCTGACGTGAGAAACCAGGTAGACCTTATGACTGCTTGCTCTGACGACGTGCATTATGCTACACGTTTCCAGGCACCAAGAACTAATCTTCAGTTCCGTCACGCTTTGACAGCCATTCGTTTTGCTGTGGGTCAGAACCTTTCATTCAATAAGACCATCAAGGACATCACGCTCAAGAACGTATTGCTTAAGAGTAAAGTACACACTTTCTAACAAGCTTGATGGTACGGGTGCTGCATGGAATCATACTGGATACAATACACGTGGAAATGTAACGCTCAGCAACGTGAACTATAACACCAATGAGAATGCTAACAGCATTGTAAGAGATATAAGCAAGTATAGTAATCCAAACGAAACCGACCTTACAAAGTTGGACGACTACTATACATTCTATATGATTCCACAGGACCTTGATGGTAAGGTTACAGCTGAGGTTCTCTTTACTGATGGCAGTAAAATTACCGTACCTCTCAAAGGCTCTTGGAAGGAAGGTACAACACGTACTTATAAGTTGAGCGAGAAGAATTCTACATGGAAGTACTCTATCAATGCGGAAGTTCTTAACACTGTTGCCTACAACGGCACACAGGCTTATTATCAGATTGAGAGCTACCGTGAGGTAGATCATACCAAGTATCCTGTTGCTTGGAAGGTTGTTGGATATAGCGTTGACAACGGAAACACATGGTCAAACACCAAACCATCATGGTTAAAGAGCCTTAGCAAGGAGCAGGGCAATGGTAGTACAATACCAGAACAGCTTACAGCAACCTTGGGTACAGACATTGTAGACCTTGTAGCAGAGCGCAATAAGGGACTTCAGAACGCTGCACCATTGGGTACAGCCGCTGCACCTTACAACCTCTCAAATGAAACTGGAGCTGCAGCCGTACAGAACACAGCTAACAGCTACCTCATCTCTGCACCAGGACATTATATGATTCCATTGGTATATGGTAATGCTATTAAGAATGGTCAGACAAATAGCAGTGCATATATAAGTAAAGCACCAGCAACTATTCTCTATTTTGGAAGCCCTGCAAGAAATACAGATGTCGTTCTTCACAATTTCGTAGACCATGACAGTAAGAATATTACAGATCCATGGATTGAAAAGACAAATAACAGAGCTAACAGCGGTATCAATGCAGCAGAGGTAACCTGGGCAGATGAGAACAACCTTACTACACTTTCTGGTAGTCCTATCTATCGTGATGCAAGTGGTAATGCATTTGTAAAGTTTGAGGTTAAGAAAGAGAATCTCAAGAGCGGTAATGCAGTAATCTCTGTTAAGAAGGGAAATACTATTCTGTGGTCATGGCACTTGTGGTTTGCACCAAAAACTGCACTCGATAAGATTAAGGTAACCAACTTCCAGAACAAGGTTTATGAGTTCACCAACGAAACTTTAGGTTGGAAGCCAACCGAATGGACTGGTACATCTTATTCTACTCCACGTACTGTAAAGGTGAAGGTTGAGCAGACATTGGGTAACAATGGTGATAAGCAGTATGCAGTTGTTACCATTACGCAGAACCCTGGTCTTACAAAGAAGAACGGTACAACAACGTTCTACCAGTGGGGTCGCAATAATGCTTTCCCAGGCACAGATGCAGCACTTCCACAGGGAAGTATTGTCAAGGGAAATGACCAGATTCACATGGATAACAAGATTCAGTACCCAAATTACTTCTTCACAACTAAATTTGTGAATGGTAAGATTACTCAAACCGACGGCTTGACAAAATTCCATTATTTCTATAACCTCTGGTCAATGAACAATTACCGACGTGGTGATTATGATGCAGCAAACAACATCGAAGTTGTTAAGACTATTTACGACCCATGCCCAGTAGGTTTCAACGTTCCGACAAATGGAGCTTTCACTGGCTTTACCACAGATGGAACGAGTCGGGGTCAAATGAATGTAAATGGAACTAACGTCAAGGCTACCTATGACATAAATTCAGGACATCTCTTCTGGACAAATAGTATGCAAGACTGAAAACTATTTATTTCCCAGCTTCAGGCTTTTAGACATGCAGAGAATGACAAGATTAAAGAAGCAAACAGCTTTGGTGATTATTGGTCTGCTGATCCACAAGATTACAACAACGGTTGTGTTATGGGATTCAGCTATGACAACGTTCATCCACTTTACGTCAACCTCCGTACTTACGGCTTCGCTGTTCGTCCTGTTGCTGAGAAATAAAACAAAGGCTACATAGCAAGCAGCGTAACGCTGTATTTACTATAGTTTACTTGAGTAGGCTGTATCAAAGTAGGAGCAATCCCTATTTTTGATGCAGCCTTTTTCGTGTGTAATAGCTCATTAGTAATTAATTTTTATGATTCAAACTTCTATTTATCTATATTTTTTGTAAGATAGAATTTAACTCACTACCCTTTAACCTTAGCTTTTTAGCGTTTATATTTTGACACTACTACCCTTTAACCTTAGCTTTTTAGCGTTTATATTTTGACACTCACGCTTTGAAATATCATTACAAAAAATGTGATGAAAAGACTTAAAAACAGACTAAAAACAAAGCATTTCCACCAGCATCGTAAGTCTTTCGTTATCAATTAGTTGTGAAGATGCTTTTTAAAAAGATGCTTAATTGAGACACAAAGGGCGTTAGTAAGGGTCT